>Ga0209088_10000190_pt1 | contig 45991 bp, 8 predicted proteins | sample S_140625_EF_Meta_FD_187324 | JGI IMG/M metagenome (GOLD analysis project Ga0209088, IMG submission 187324) | Freshwater microbial communities from Lake Simoncouche, Canada to study carbon cycling - S_140625_EF_MetaG (SPAdes) (version 2) | ecosystem: Environmental > Aquatic > Freshwater > Lake ... | reverse complement strand
TTGGGTGGTGCCGATCACCCGCAAACCGGGACGCCGACCTTCGCCCGATCACATCCACTGCAGCGAGCTGCCCTGCTGGGTGCTGATCGAGCCGCTGCCGCCTCAAAGCTCCGCCCACTGATTTCGGTCCCAGATCCCACTCACCCCCTCGATGCCATGACGTGCACCTTCTCCACCGAACAGATCGCCTGCCTCTCCGCCCCCCTCGATCGCGCCAGGGTGCGCCAGCGCGAGCAGGGCCGCTCCAAGGTCAGCTACCTGGAGGGGTGGCTGGGTGATCGCAGAAGCCAATCGGATCTTCGGGTTCGATGGCTGGCCAGACCCAGACAGCAGTAACCACGCCATCCGAACCGATGCATTGATGCCGTTCAGAGCAACAGGACAGGCCAGCGATCGCCTTAGGCCAGGATGGGTTTCGTGGAGCCGAAGACCGAAGAGCCCAGATCTTGGGGGCTCGTACCCCCCAGTGGCAAGGCCACAACAACGATCGCATCAGATTTGCACGAAACTACTCAACCGTCCCCGGTTCAACTTCGAAGCTGCGATCACGGAGCAGATCAAAATTGCGGAGCGAGGCCAGGTGGAAGCAGATCAGCTCATAGATGCCGCTGCGCACGAGATCAACGATCGCCTCGGAAGAAAGGGTGGCTAGACGTGAAGGTTCAACTGCGTAAAAGCCATCAACAGTCATCGACTCACCATTAGATGAAGTGGCTTGAACCTGCTTGGCCTCAAGCAGATTGAGCTCCTTGAGCTTCTTGCAGATCGCCTGGGTGCGCTCATATTCAGCTTGATATTGACTTAAAAACTGCAAAACACCTTCGGTGTATTCGGTGGGACTACCTTCATCGGTAATCAAAGCAGGACCCTCTTCGGACTGGTTGAATCCAGAAAAAGACTCATCGATACAAAGGTAATATTTGTCGCCCTCATCGGAGAGGGCCAAAACGAAGGGATAGCGTCTGACAAATGCCGGGATATAGCGACCCTTCCAGTCTCCTTCTGAACCAATAAACACGTTTTCGGAGTTGCGCATGCCGAGCAGCAGCACGGGCAGCACGGATTCTTCGTCACCAGCAAAAACGATCGGGTAGTCAGACAAGGCAGAAAGGAACTCAGCTGCCATCAACGGCACTGAATTCGTTTTCTTGGCAAAGGAAAAATCCTTCACTTCGCGGGCATGCCAATTGGAATGGCGCTCCGCCGTGATCGGAGCAACCTCGTTGTAGAAGAGAAGCTGGGTAGCCATTGGCCGAAGGGTGGAGGTTAGCGAAAGACTACCAATTCAGATACAAGCTAATCAAGCCCGGCAATCAAAATTTAACATCTGAAGGGGGAAACCTGTAGCTGGGATGGGGCACTGCCAAGAGCCGATCAGCTTCAGAGGGGACGTTGCATCTGTACGCTGCGCGCGAGAGTGTTTTGATCTGGATTGACGATCGAGCGCTGGACAATTTGATCGATGTTACCGACAGCAAGAATGATGTCGGTAACACGTCGGGAGGTGATGCCGATGCTTGACATGGTCGTATTGGCGTTGAGCTGGAAGAGTTGGCGCAGGGCTGCAGGGGCGTCAGCAGCATTGGCCGCTGCCAATTTCTGGTTGACATTGGCAGAAGTGACACCAAGCTCGGCAGCCTGCTTGAGGATGGTAATCACGGCATTAACCAGATCCAGGAACTTGGATTGGTTTTCATCCACAACAGCGGCCAGCGGTTCATAGCTCAACTGGCCATTGAGCAGGGTGGTGGCCAGCGGATTGGCTTCCGAACTGAGCTGTTGTTGGAAGCCGGCCAGCAGGGCCCCATCACGAGCTATCGAACCTACCGCGTTAGTACGGAAAGCGTTGTAGAGCTCTGTGGCATTGGCATAGGAGAGGATTCGAGCCGACTCTCCCGTTTTGCTCAGGGCCAGTCTCAGGTCCTGGGCCGCAGTGGTGCCCTCGATGACCCCGATCGTGGTGCCATTGAGCTGGTCGATGCGAGACACACCCAGCGAAGCGTGGCTCAGCACCTTGAGACCAGTGGCGAGGTATGAATCCGAGAAGTCAACCCCAAACGAGCCATCGCGCCAAAGGTTGGCGGTGCTGGCCCGCAGGCCGATATCAACAACGCCATTGGCCACCGCCGCAAAGGTGGAGGAGAAGCCGAGGTCGGTCACGAAGTTCACCTTGGCGGGATCTCCAAAGATGGCGATCGCCAAGGCGCGGGCGACGTCCGCATCCACACCCTGGAGGTTGCCACTGGCATCGGGAGCTGAGAAACCGATGTTGGCGGGGGTGCCACCCGTCGCCACGGAGAGACTGCCCCTCTGACGAATCAAGGCGAGCAGATCGCCGCGGTCGTCGTTGGCGATCAGCGGATCGGTGCTGCCCTGGCCAAGGAAGGGCAGGGAGCGCAGCAGGCCACCACCGCTGGCCGTGTTCTGCTCGATGTTGCTGGCCATCGGGAAGTGCCGTTGCCACATCTCTGCGGTGTTGCCCAGTCGGGCGAGCACCTTCTGAGTGAAACCACGGGCCAGACCAAGTGCTTGGCCCAGGGAGCTGGAGAGATCGCTGGTGGAACCCAGCTCAAGGAAGACCCTGGTCTGGGGTGCGATGGCTTTCAGGTCGGCACCACCGCGCTCAGCTTGGGCAATCAGGCCTGGCAGATCTCTGGAACTAATGCCGATCTCGGTAGCGGCGGCAGGGGCTTGAACGATCCAATTGACCGCATCCTTGAGCCGGCTCTGGTTTTCGGGCAGAGCTACGCCGAGGGGTTGGATGGAGAAGGTTTCTTCCAGCAACTTGGAGCCGCTGATTGTGGCCTGGTAGCCCATCAACCGGGTGCGATCGGAGGCGATGGCGGCGATGGCTCCACTGCGTAGCGCATCGGCGAGGACGCTGCTGGTCTCATATTCACTCACGGAAGCCGTGATGCCGTTGGCGCTGAGGAAAGCGAGGGCGTTGTCTTTAGCGGTAGAGCCTTTGACCACTCCGATCGTCTTACCGGCGAGCTCGGCGGCGGATTTCAGTCCAAGCACCAGGAAAGACTGCATGTCCACCAGGTAGGGCTGAGAGAAATCGATGCCGAGGTTCACATCGCGGCTGAGCGTGCTCGTGGAGCCAAGCAGGCCGAGGTCGGCATAGCCATCACGAACATCATTGAGGCCTGCCAGCAGGGACTGGTTGGGGCGAATGGCCAGGGCATCGGCGTTGCCGATCAGCTGTTCGCTGATAGCGCGGGCGATATCGACGTTGTAGCCATACCACTGCCCATCACTGCTTTGCTGGGACGTGCCGAGCAGACCAGGAACCATTTCCGTTACCAGGAGGCCGCGCTCGGCGATGGCAGCCATCGCGTCACCCACGCCGCGATCAGAGCGGAGGATGGAGGCATTAAGGCGATCGGTAGAGAAGGAACCGATCAAATCAAGCATGGGCTTGTTATCAAGCAGCAGCGTGGCCTTGGCGCTAGTGATCGAGAAACTGAAGGAGGTTGTTGAATCGAGATTAACAAGGGAGATGGTGTCAAAAGTTGGATCAAAGTTGACCAACGTGGAGAGGCCTTGATCCCGTGTTGGACGGTAGTAGTAAACACTATCAGCGAAGGAATCAAAGCCGAGATCGATTTTGTTATGACTGGAACCAGAAAGAATGTGAACCCGATCCTTGCCAGCGCCAAGGGAAACATCATCACTGCTGGCATAGAGCACCACGGTATCGGCGGCTGCACCTGTCGAAATCAGGTTGCGACCTTCACCATTGGAGTGGATGAACTGTGCGTTATTGGAGGCCTTGTAGTTGATATTGCCGCCGAGGTAGATGGCTTTGGCAGCGGTTGCGGTGTCGACAACCAGCGAACGGTCCACATAGCCGGCATCACCGCGACGACTGATGCGGAGAACGCCATCATTATAATCAAAGTCGCTATTGGCCCCGGATAGATCCTCAAAGCAGAAGACCCCATCACCAATCGGCTTGATGTGCTGTCGACCATCGGCGTTGAAGTTGCCGATGAAGAAGACGTCGCCATTTTGACTCAACATCAGCGGCGCATAGAAGCCGGTGCCACTCGATACCGTCCAGGAGTGGGCGGTGGTGCGCTGACCACCTTGAGCCACCAGGAAGCCCGATGCAAGGGATTGTCTGAGGGCTGCCCGGAATGCATCTGTATTAGCCACGGGAATCAAATTGCCGTTGGCATCAGAGATAGAGATCACGCTATTGCCGGCAGCATCAAAGCCGAGATCCAGTTTGACAAAGGCATAGGTATTGGTGTTACCGCAGCTGCTGGCAAGGGAAATATCGAGGATTTCACCATTGTTTAGATAGAGGAGATCGCCCAGTCCAGCCTTGCGTGCCATCGCCATTGCAGTGGCGGTTGCGGTTTGAGTGGCAATGCTGGCGCTCAAGAACAGATCGGGCCTGGCTTGGCCGATCGTGCTGAAGCCGAGTGTCATCCCCGCCGCGGTCTGACTGATCTGGAACTCGACGTCGGCGAGGGTGGCCTTGTCGCGGCGCGAAAGGGCAAAGCGCAATTGCTGGCCGGCGCCGATCAGAACCTGGCTACTGCCTTGGCTGAAGAGGCTGCGGCCCGCATCGTCGTTGACGGCGCCGATCGAACCGATCACTGCTGCATCAAGGCTGGAGACAGTTCTCGACCCATCCGGACTGAGGAAAGCATGGGAGGCATCAACGCGATAGAGCAGCAGGGTGATCTGGCTGTCGGCCAGAGCCTCGGCGTTGAGGGTGGAGAGATCGATCAGCACGGGTGCCGATACTGGACCACTCAAGGTGAGAGCGGCGGCGCGGTTGGGCGTCAATCCGCTAGTTGTGGTGAGCTGCACTCCGCTGGCGCGGGTGTCATTCGCCAGCTGGACCTGGGCGTTGGTGATCTGGGTGCGTTCCTGACCCGTTCCCGGAGCAGCGAGCAGCGTGAAGCTGGACTTGCTGACGCTCTGGTTGACCGTGCCGGCCAAGGGTGAGGAAGAGACTTGCTGGGCCTTGGGTTCCGGGTGATCGGTGAACAGCAGATAAGGGGTGAGATCGCGAATCAGGCCGTAGCTGCGGCCGTTGTTGGCCACCAGGGCGATCGCGGCTCCACGGAAAAGAACAACACCACCAATGATGGCGAAATCGAGAGACGTGGCACCCGGGAAACGGGAAGCAAGAACGACCAATTGATCGCCTTCCAGCGGATTGAAATCGAGGATGAGATCGCTTTCGCCCCCAGGGGCCTTGAGCAGGAAACGATCGGCACCGCTGCCGCCATAAAGGATGTTGCTGCCGCTGCCGCCATCGAGGAGGTCATTGCCGCTGCCGCCATCGAGCTTGTCATCGCCGGCATCACCAAGGAGGACGTCATCGCCGGCGTCAGCACGCAGGAGGTCATTGCCACTGCCGCCATCGAGCTTGTCATCACCAATGCCACCGGCGAGCAGATCGGCGCCTTCGTCACCACTGATGTCGTCGTCACCGCTACCGCCGTCGATCTGATCAGCACCGAGACCGCCCTTGAGGCGATCGTTGCCGCCCTCGCCGTTGAGCTGGTCATCGCCAGCGCCACCAGCGAGGCTGTCAGCACCCCAACCGAGGGTGATCAGGTCGTGAGCATCGGTGCCGGTGATCGCATCAGCGGCGAGCGAACCAGCGACAAGCGGTTGCAGCGACTTGATGCCGTCACCAGCTTGGAAGCCATCGATGAGATAGACGGCGCTGGCGCCATTCGGGTCGATCTCGAAACCGCTATCGGAATAACGCAGGTTGAGCGACACCTGGGAGATCGCATCCTGGATTTCTGCAGGCAGCTGGATGGTGATAGATGTGGCGGTTAAACCGGCAGCGATCAGGACTTCACCCACGCCGTTGGGCGACGAGCTGATGACGCCGTTGACGCTGGTGCCTTCCGGCACATTGATGGAGTAAATCAGTCGCAACCCGTGGGCCGGTGCGGAGGTGCCGAGCGAGATCAGGAAGGTGGCACTGCCGCCAGGCTGCAGGCGACCCTGCTGCAAAGGTGTCACCGAAACCAGGTGTTCGGCCCGGAGGGCGGTGGTATCGAGGGCGCCACCAGCGAGCTGGGCGGCAAAGCGCTGCTGAAGCTGATCGATGCTGATCGAACCAGCCAGCACCTGGGGCAAGGATTCGGTGAAGACCGCCGTGAGCGTGGCCTTAAGGCTGTTGGAAGCGGGCAGCAGGGAACGGATCGGCAGACCGCCATCGCGGTACTGATCGGCATAGGCGCGCAGGGCATCAAACTCAGCGCTCACCTGGGCGAACACTTGAGTGATCACACCGCGCTGGGCAGCCGTGAGCGAAGGGGTCAACGCGGGCAGAACCGCAGCCAGCAGGGCGCTGCTTTGGATGGCCATGGAGCCGGCCTGAAGGGCGCCGAGATCGGCAGCAGCTAGGGCGCCGGCGAGCTTCTGGAGGGAAGCCACCGGGCTGAGGCCAGCCTGTTTGCCGAGGGTGGTGGCAAGCAGCAGCAGGCCGGAGAGCTTGGCGTGGGCGAGCACCTGGGGGAAGGCGCTGGCATCGCCTTTGGCCAGGGCTTCATAAGGGTCGTAGGCGGTGGAGTGATCCGCCACATCCACCACGGCCACCCCGAAGGCCTTCTGGATGGTTGCGCTGGTGGCGGTGGAGACGCCGGCATCGGCGAGCAGGGCGGCAAGGGTGGTAACGGGGGTAAGAACGCCGTTGCTGAAATCACCAATCAGCACCATGCCATCAACGGGCTTGGAGGTGAGCGAATCGATGCCGCCGGTGGAGATCAGGCGCAGATTCTCATCACCAAGACCGCCGTCACGATTGCTGTCGTAACGCGTGATGGTTTCGGGCGTTATGGCGAGGGTGAAGCCACCATCTGGGTTGGTGATCGCCGATGGCTCATCATCGTCTTGGCGCAAGTTACGGTTGAGATCCAGCCACACATCGGCGCCCATCAACGGCGAGCTGGTCGAGGAGCCACTGGAAACCAAATAACCAGATTGCACCAGTTCACGGACGAGATCGTTCTCTTGAACTTTTACGTAGCCGTTAGGAATCTTCGCAGAAATCGAACCCGTTTTCGCCGTACCTTTGCTGGAAGAAGGATCCAGAACCTCACTCACCGAGTCCGCAGTAGGAGTGGCAGCTGTGGTGGTGGCAGGATGCACTGTGATCCCTGTTGCCGCAGCCCGGAACACCGGGAACACCGTTGAAAGGACCACTTGGGCGGCGGTGGTACCAGAAGGAAGGGTGGTGACGGCGATGTTGCTGAGGTTGTCGGCGGTGATCTGGTAGTCGCTAGAGGTGAAGGTGATTAGGTCCGAAGGCTCATCCGATGTTCCCGAGGTCAGAGCCGTATAGGTGTATTTCTCAGCTGATGTATCAAAGTGGGTTTGGAGGCTATGTGTTCCATCACCATTGTCTAAATAGCCGTAGTAGCGATTGTTACTATCGACCATCAACTGGGAATCGTTGAGGTACGGGTGGCGCACTGCAACGGGATCGCTGGACGAGTCCTCACGCAGGAAGGTGATCGTGCTCAGGGGCTTGTTGATCTGGCTACTGCGGAAAGCATCAACACGTAGCCGCAGACCGGAAGGGCTTTCTAAGGTGAGGTTGGCAGAATCGATCAGGGGTAGTTTGATCGCATCAGCGGAGCTTGGCCCATTAAATTCAAGCCAGGTACTCCCGGCGGCCTTGCTGGTCTTCAGGGTGAGGTTATCCGGATTAGCGTTAATATTGTTGGCCGTCAGTTTGATCGAACTAGTGGCCGTGAGTGTGACAGCAGAGGTGCTGGCAATTTTGATGGCGTCTTGGGCGGAAAGTTGGAGATCGGCAGCGGAAATACCAGCGGGGTTGGTGAGTTCAAGCGCGCCCAGGCTATTGCTGATCTTGATCGCATCCAGGGCCGAAAGCGAAGCCAAGGAGATTGATCCAGGCGTGGCAGCAGTGATCGAGATGTCGCTGCCGGCAGCCGTGGTGGATGCGGTTACAGACTTCAGCTGGGTGGCAGTCAGGTCAATGCCATCGCGGGCCACGGCCGTCAGAGCACCGATCGAGCGATCGGTGCCGCTGGCGTAGCCCACCTTGCCGGCGGCGGCCGTGAGATTGAGGGAGCCGGCTAGGGCCTGGTTGACGCTGCCTAGGGTGATATCACCGCTGCTGGCAGTCAGGGTTACGCTGCCACCGGCGCTCTTGAGGCTGGAGACCGTGAGGGCGCCAGGACTGGTGTAGGTGAAGTTGGCGGCGGTGTCGACGGAGAGGGTATTGTCTCCGCTACCCGCCTGGGTGATCGTGAGCTCGTTGGGGGAAGAAAGGTTGAGGGTGGAACTCATCACCTTGAACTTGCCGCCACCCTGGCTATCGAGGCTGAAGCTGGAGGCCGCGAAGATGGGTGAGTTGGCGGACTTCAGGTCGGTGCTGGCGGAGCCGGTGAGCTTGAGTTTGAGGGCGCCGCTGCCGCTATAGGTGGTGGTGTCCGAAGCGGTGATCGTTGCGGCGGTGAGATCCAGCGCCGCAACGCTCACCGCAGCGTTGAGGGCAACGGTGCCGCCCGCCGTGATCGCGATGGGCAAGGTGGTGGAGAGGGCGTTGATGCTGAGGCTGCCGGGATCAACAAAGGAAACGTTGTCGATGGCGTAGGCCTCGTTGTCGGTGGTTGAATCAAGGGTGCTGCCAAATCCCAACTTAAGATTAGTAACTCCTGCTGGAACATCAAGAATCACCCGGAAACTTTGGTCTTGCCAGCCGTTGCCATAAAAGTTGGTGGCGTCGGCCAGCGGGCTAATGGAATAGCTGTAGCCACTGTTAGTCGTGCCAGTGATAGGCGCAGTGACATTGATGCTCAAAGTGAAGTTTGTGCTGGCCACGACTGCGTCATTGGCATAGATGTTGAAGGTTTCATTATCCCAGGAATCAAGGCGATGCAGGTCAAAGCTGATCCGGCCGCCATCACCGCTGAGGCTGAAGTTGCGCCAAATATCTTGGTTCGAGGTTTTGGTTCCGTTTGCGAAGACGCCCAGCACATTGCCAATGCCGTTATTAGCCGTGGGATTAAGGCTGATTGGCGTGGAGGCAACACTGCTGGGTTGCTGCCAGCCACTTAGGGCATTCTCGAAGTTTTGGTCAGACAATTGCTGAGCAAGGTTGGTCTTGGCGCTGAAGTTGTCGATGGCATAGGACTCATCACTAACCGCTGAGTCGAGGCTGCTGCCAAAGCCCAACTTGAGACTGCCGATGCCGGCCGGCACCTTGATCGAAACTCGGAATCTTTGATCCGTCCAGGAGCTACTGCCACCGAGAGCGCCATTCTCAGCAGGGGTTATCGTCCAGCTGTAGCCATTGGTGATTCCACTAATTGCAGTGGTGACGATCGTGCTGAAATTAAAGCTGGTGGAGAGAATTGCGGAATCATAAGCATAGACATTAAAGTTTTCAGTATCCCAGCTGTCAAGCCTGTAGAGATCGAAGTCGATGCTGCCGCCAGCATTGTTGAAATCAACACTGGTCCACACGTCCTGGTTGGACACTTTGCTGCCATTGGCAAACTGGCCCAGGGCTGTGGTTGGACTCGTGCTCGACAGCTTGAGGCCCACCAGGGGCACAGCCGTCAAGCTGGCGGCGGTGGTCCAGGCCGGAAGGGGGCTGGTGAAATCTTGGGTGGTGGTTGCTTCACCAGCTACCAGATTCAAGGAGGTGGGGGCGCCATCGCTGCCACTCGCAATCGATAGACGCAACTGAGCATTGGCCTCCGGCTGGCTCACGTTCAAGGTGGATCCAGCGGCCAGGGAGAGCGAATTGGCCGTGAAGGACGTGGTGGTGGAGGCTGGCAACAGGAGGCTGCTGCCCTTGAGAGTAAGGCTGCTCACTGGCGCAAGAGCGCTCTGCATGCTGAGGGCAGCGGTGCCGGCATCCAGACTGAGGCTCTGGGGCTGCTTGCCATCGCTACCAGCGATTATCACGTCGTCGGCCACGGTGAGGCTGTCCCCCTGGAAGCGCAGGCTGTTGGCCACCAGGGTGGTGGTTGTGGTGTTTTTCAATGTTGCAGGGCCGTTGCCCAGGCTCAGGGCACCAACCGATGTGATGGCGAGCGTGGCCACATTGGCCGATGTGCTGGGCGTGGTGACGGCTGTGGCCTTGATATTGCCCGAGAGGTTGGTGGCTGCGCTTCCAGTGGTGATGATGCTGACGCTGTTGGCCTTGATGCTGTCGAAGGGAACAGCGGCGGAGAGGCGGAAATCGACGGTGTAACTGGTGGATACGCTGGTTGTTACAGCTTGGGTGGTGTAGACGGGCTGACTGACTAAGCGCGGCGCCAAACGGGAGACAGTCGTGACAGTCGTGACATCTTCTTGGTGGAAGAGTGGCTGATTTTCATAAATAGGGGTAGCAACGGAAGTGGCGGAATAGTTAAAGCTTTTCCGCTTATCACTCACATTATTGGCAACAGAGGTCCAGTCGTAATAGTAATCAAAGAACGTTTCCTGGAGATCACGGGCTTGACCCCAAACGGGGCTGGCTTGGGAAAGATAGTAAGTGGCTCCGCTACCCATATCATTAAATTCACCAGAACTATAAAGACCGAGATAATTTTCATCATTGGTTGCTTTGTCGGTGGTGCCACCATCATCATTAGGCTCGCCAGATTTCCATTCAATAGCGGGAACAGTTAACTCAACAACCCCAGGCAAAGACCCATCATTAGACCAATCATTCCATTGGGAACCGTTAGAATTGCCAAAGCCAATCTGAACATAGCGCTCACCGGGGCTCTGTTGAACCAGAATGTTGTCCATCCCCCATGACTCATCATTATAATCTGAATCTAGCCCAGCATCCCATTCAAGGGTGCAGCTGGTAACACCCAAGGGAAGCGTCAACAATACAGAGAAAGTTTGATCATTGAAACCTGAGAACATCAAATTACCATACCCGGTAGAAGTAAAACTCATTTTAAAACCACTCTCGTCCAAAAGAAAGAAATCAGCCTCTTCCCGGCCGGACTTAAAAGACTTAGTGGGGACATAATTCCCAAGATTTGTCTTGACAGCAAAGTACATTTTTTCTTCATCCCAACTATCGATCCTAAAGAAATCATAGGCAATATGCGTGGTTTGACTTGAGTCCAGTGTCAAACTCACTGAGGTATCCGGGGAGCCGGTTTCGCTGCCCCAACGGCCATGGAATTTCCCGTTATAGTTATCCCTATTGGTTGCTGAAAAACCAAGGGTATTATTTTCAAAATCATTACTATCCGTTGTACTAACTTCCGCAAAAGCATTACTAGGCTCGCCAGAATACCAATTGGCATAACCTAGGCTAGATCCATCTATCCATTTAAAACCAGCCCCAGAACTGGAGCGAGAAGCGCCAATCCAGGCGGCATCAAATAGGGAATCGATCGTGTCATTTTCCGAAGCACTATCAATTTTCACTAAATTGCCATCCATGCCTTTAGCGTAGGCTTGGGCTGTAGACCAATCAGTGGAAGGAGTTTTGAAATAAAGTTGCTTGGTGCCCCACACATCCCCCATGGGCGTGCCATCGTAATAGGTCCAGACAGTTGAATTCGTAGGCTGGTAACCATCGACGGCAAAAGCACTCGTTGTTACCCCACGGTCTGTAGCCTTAGCTGCGGCCGCAGTAACTTCAGCGCTAGTGGTAAGCCGCGCCAGTCGAGAATAGCCATTAAAACTTTCTTTCTTGCTTGCGCTATCCATGGTCGTGACGGTAAGGCCTTCAGATTTTGTGTAGGCATCCGCCCAGCTTGTAGAACCACTTGAGGCCAAGTATGCCGGCGTTGACGCGGTGATAGCACCAACTGTTTTCAGAGCGCTGGAAACCAGACTTCTGTTAGCTAAGGTTGCCGTACTCTTGATGTAATCAAGTGTTGGACTGCTACTGCTGCTACTGGATGGGGCATAAAGACTTGGATTTTGACTTGCGTTGAGTACAACTACATTATCAATACCGTAAGACTCATCAACAACAGCTTGGTCGAGATTACTGCCGAACCCCAATTTCAAAGAAGCAATACCTGCGGGCACAGAAATAACGATATCGAAAGCTTGATCCGATCCGGCATATTCATTGTGGTTGGCAAAGTCATTGCGGGGAGAGAAGGCCACTGTATAGCCGTTAATTAAGCTTGTTATGTTCTTGGCCGAATCTCCGTAGTTCGAGCCACCAAAGGCTTGCTCAAACAGCTTGGAATCATTGATGTAAACCTGGAAATTTTCCGTGTCCCAGGTATCAAGGCGGAGCATGGTGAAACTAATTTGGCCACCATCGCCGTTGAGCGTATAGGTTTTCCAGACATCCTGGCCATTGCTCTTTGTGCCGTTGGCAAACGGGCCCATGAAGGAGCCATAGTAGGTATTGTTTTTAGTCGGCACCGATCCTGAAGGCACGCTCCAGCCTGAGGCTGTGCTGTCAAATGTTTCTAGATTAGGTCGTGGCGTATAGCCAAGGATCAGCGGTGCGTTGCCTTTTTGGCTGCCAAAGGCCACGGTGGAGCCCGAAGCTGGATAGACAACCGAGCTGAAGCTGCTGTTGTCTGCCCAGTCCGGAGTCCGGGAGATCGAGGCGTTAGTAACCGCGGGAGTGCCTGAGAGGTTCGTGCGCAGCCCATTGATCTGATAGCTACGACTACCATTAGAGTTATAGGAAACTTTCCATTCACTCCCACCGCTCTTGCCACTTGAAAGCGGCTCGCTATCGGCAATCGTTGTCGTGATGGTGCTGGAACCAGCCCCCGTATCTGAAGTGTTTTTGATGGTTTGACTCAGGGTGGCGGCCGTGAAGGCCGAGCGATCCTGGGAGTAGAGCACCTTGGCCGTATCGGTGGCTGTACCAATCCACTCAAGGCTATTGCCAAAATCGTTAACCGCACCAGGTCGGGTGTCTGTGCTGATTGATGCACCTTTCTGCAGGGAGAGATCCTGACCATCAACCATGCCACTCTTAACATTTGAGAGGGGATACCAGGCAGCCAAGGCGTTATCGCTGCCACTGGGGTTTAGCGTCATGTCACTGCGAACTTCGGCACTGCTGCGGGCATCATTCCAAATCTTCAAATCGCGGATTGCCCCATTGAAATAGGCATCAGTACTCCAGTTGCTGCGGCCCACCCACGTGTTGCTACGAACCATGTCAGCGGGCAACGCAGTAGTGCTGCCAGTTTTAACCAATACACCATCAACATAAATATTGGTGCTCTTGTCGTTATTGAGCACTGCAGCGACGTGCACCCAGCGATTAACAGGCAGGGGCTCATCAGTAATGGTTTGGCCGTTACTGACTCCGTTAACATAAGTGTCAAAAAGTAACCTGCCGGTATCGTTATAGCTGGCTAGCAAAATGTTATTATCAGCAGCACCATTTCCAATATCAACAATGCGCGACCAGGCTTGGGCCTTATTCATGTAAACCCAAGCCTCCACAGTAACATCTCCAGCTAGGCTAATATCTGGAAGATCAGCATAATCATTGTCCCCATCCAGCTCAAGCGCCTTGCTGGCCGTGGTGGCAGCCGCTGTGGCGCTGTAGATCCTGGACGCATTCACCACCGAGAGGGCATCAATGCCATAGGCCTCGTCCGCCGGGGCTTCATCTAAGGTGCTGCCGAAACCAAGCTTAAGGGTGGAAACACCCGTGGGAACGCTGATACTCACCCGGAAGGTTTGATCAGCTACCTTGCCCCCATAATGATCGCCATAATCACTCTTGGGTTTAATCGTCCAGCTATAATTGTTGTTGCTACCGCTAAGATCGCCGCTAACATTAGTTTTGTTAAAGCTGGTTTCCAAAGCAATCTGATCATTCGCGTAAACTCTAAATTTCTCGCCATCCCAGGAATCTATGCGGTAGAGATCAAAACTCACCGTGCCGCCACTGCCATCAAGCACAAAAGTTTTCCAGACATCTTGGTTATTAGTTTTAGATCCATTGGCAAATGTGCCAAGGAACTGGGAGAAATAATTAATGCTGGCCGCGGGATCGCCGGCACTCACAGCACCGCTGCGCTTAACACCAGAGGTGGGGAGAGATACTGAATTCGCAGAATTGCTGTAATCAATCAGTTTACCGCTTGCTTCATCGAGCGGATAATAGCCAACCAGATTTTGGGAATATTTAGGGATGGGATAGGTGCTGTAAGCGGCGATGTCGTTGGCGCTACGCACAGAATTCCAGATGCGCACTTCATCGATTGTACCAATAAAGTCTTGAGTGGTCGCATTGCTAGACCCACCAATCGTTGCATTATTAGAGGCTTTGTTGTTTATCTTGAAGGTAAATGGTGAGCCTACGGCACGGCCATCAATATAGATCTGGGAGCCATTCGTGACGTTATCGTCAAAGGACAGGGCAACATGATGCCATTTGTTATCATTCAGGAATACCCCGGTATTGATTTCGCCGTTGGCCCAGTCAAAAGCGACGAGTTTGTTGTCGTTCAGGAACAGGCCATAGGCAAATGCTTTGGTAACGATTCCTCGATAACCGCTGCCGGCATTGTCTGTTTTGATCCAGGCCTCAATTGTGCCCGTGCCTAGTTGCAGTTGAGTGACGTTACCCAGATCCACCCTATTCGTGCCATCAAATACAAGGGCATTGCTGCTGGCAAACGGCGAACTCGGCGTACCGCCACTAGCCACTTGCGCAACATCAGTGGCAAAGCGCCAGCCGTCCGTAGCGATAGCCGCTGCGCCCTCAAAGGTTTCGTTGCTCACCACTACGGCGATGGCATCGGTGGTGCCTTCGATCGCCATGCCGGCAAGGGTGCCACTCGTGGGCAGCAGGATCTTGTTGGTGGTGGAGCTGAATGGATTGTTAATGGCAGTCGAGGTCGTTACACCATTGCGACTTTCTTTACTGATCGTATTGGAGATATTGATGGCATAGAGAGGTTTGTAGCCCAAATAATCAAGTACGGCTCCGCGCTGACTCTCGTCGTATTGATCCCAGCTCGTCGCCTGGCTAGCACTGCTAGCTGGCTCAGTGGCTGCATAGGCGCTCCAGGGAATGTCGTCAACAGAGAAATCAATTCCTGCCACGAAATACTCCCTGATCTCGCCGGTCGCTGGCCGGTAGAAGGCATCCTGATTCAGGGCCAGATCGTAGGTGCTCCATTGATTGCCAACCTGGATCTGCTGGGTGCCGATCTGGGTCACTTGCGTTGTGCTGGATTCCACCTGAGTGCTGACACTATCGAGACCAACCAGAACATCGGTTGTGGTCCCAGCTGCATTGGTGAGGTCAACGGTGGTGTTATTGCGAAGCAGCTTGAAGCGGTTGGCATCCCAAACTTGAACTGTGTAGCCCGTGGCGAGGGAGGGATCGGTGGTATTTGTATTGACAAGGCCTGCGCGCCCTGTGGAGTTATTGTCAGCACCATTTTGGAGGTACAGGACAGCGCCATCGCTGAGCCCGTGGGGGAGCAGGCTACTCGTGATATCAGTGCCGGCCACATAATTGGCGCCCACATAGCTCAGGAGGTCGGAGCTGGCATCAATCACGAGCTTCACATCGCCGTTGAAGCCAAAGCTGAGCTGGGCAACACTGGATCCCGTGGCCACGCTCTTGTTCACGGTTACGGGGGTGACCTCAGAAGGCACTGAGGTGAGCTCCCAGCCAGGCCTTGTGGCATCGGCATCGAGATTGAAGCTGGCGGCACTGAGGGTGAGGTCGCCGGCGGCTTCGAGGCTGCCAGCCTTACTCACATTGAATGCACCGGAGGTGGTGAGGCTGAGGTTGGCGGAGCTGGTGAGCTCGCCGATGATCGTCACCGTGCCCGGGAAGCTGAGGCTCGGGGTGGCGCTGGCGGAGGCCGGCTTGAGATCGAGGAAACCCTTGAGCGTGAAGTTGCCGCTACTGGGCAGGCTGAGGCTGGAGGTGGTGAGGATGGCGCGGCGCAGATCGGTGAGGGTGCGATCGATCAGCAAGGTCTGGCTGGCTGGGATGGAGAGGCTGGCCGTGCCGGTGGAGAGCCAGGCTTCCTCCAACAGGCTGAGGTTGCCGCTGGAGGCTGTGGCTGCAAGGGTCTGGGTCTGGATATTGCCGCTGATCGCAATCGTGCCGCCGCTGAGGGTTACGGCCGAGGTGCCCAGATCCACCTGGGGTGAGAAGGTGGCCAAGGTGCCCGTGGTGATTGAGGACGCCAGGCTGAGGGCAAGGGCAGTGCCGGCCGTGGCTTCGGCGGCGGTGCCCGCCAACTTGAAGTTATTGGTTCCGGTGTTGATCACGTAGTAAAGGCCACCATCCACCAGGGGCAACAGGGCCCCCTCCTGCACGCCGTAGAAGCGCACGGCGGTGCCGGTGCTGAGGCCGTGGCCGCTGATCGTGAATTGGTCGTTGGTGTCGGAGAAAGCGGAAACTGCGGCGGTCAGGCTGGTTACCGCCGGGGTGCCGGCTGGGAAGACCGATCCGGCCAAGGTGATGGTGCCGCTGCTGGCGGTGGCGGTGAGGCTGCCCGCCCGGATGGCGCCGCCACTGCTGGGGGTTGCCGGCAGACCTGCGTAAACAGGCTTGTCGCTTTTGGTGAGAACGCTGCCCGTCGTCGTCACAAAGGCGCCGCTGCTGTTGACGCGGTAGCCGAGCTTGTCGACGAGCACGCCATCTGTGGTGGTGAAAATCTCCTCCGCGGTGCTGATGTTGCCGGCGCTGGCCGTGAGGCTGACAGCCCCACTGGTGGTGATCGGAGCGCTGGAGCTGATGCTGCGGCCGGCCGTGAGGGTGATCTCTGCAGCGAGATCGGCGTTGCCGAGGGCCGCGGCTTGGGTGAGATCCGAGCTGGCACCACCGGCCGAATAGCTTTGATCCCCCTTGAGGCCGGTCAGCCGGGCAGTGCTTTCCAGGCTGAGGGATCCGGCCGTGGCGGCAATGGTGGTGCTGTTGCTGTTGGTGGTGGTGAGTCCACCGGCGATCGACACACTGCCACCGCTGATGTTGAAGCTGCCGCTACCGGTAGCGCCCGTAGTGGTGAGATCAGCGCCGGAGCCGATGCTGATGTCACCGCTGGTGCTGAGGCTTAGGGAGGGCACCTTGAGCACCAACTTGTTGGTGTTTTGGCCAATCGTGATGTCGCCGGTGGCCGTCAGGCTGAGGGCGGCATTGGTGGCGTATGAGGGGATGGCGGTACTGGCGGCGCTGCCGCTGAGGGTGAGGGCGCCGGCGGTCGAGCTGTACTTGAGGCTGGTGAGGTTGGGCGCCGCAGAAACATCGGCCAGGGAGCCGAGGGTGAGATCCCCTGCTTGGCTGATTTCAAAGGTTTTGGTGCGGCCCAACAAGTTGAAATTGGCACCCAAGCTGCTCACTGCGCCGTTACCGCCATCGGGGGTCAGCGCAACGACCGGTACATCAACCGGGGCGTTGAGGTTCAAGGTGCTGGTGGAGCTGGCCGGATTCAGTTTCCAGCTGACGCTGCTATTGGCATCGCTGTGGGTGCTGCGCACACCGCCATCCCACTGCAGTTTTGTGAACTTCTGGGAGGCAGAGCCGAGGTTCAAGGTGGTGTCCTTGGCGCGGCTCAGGAAGGTGGCGGGGGTGACGGCCTGCAGGGCGGCGGCGCCTGTGAAGCTGCCGAGCTGGGAAAGGCCGGTGGAGGTGGTGCTGTTGAGGGCGAGGCCCAGGGCAGCGTTGAGGCGGGTGGAGCCGGTGGGGGGCTTGAGGGTGAGGCGCACTGTGGCGCCGCGCAGATCAAGCACGGGGATTTCGCCATTAGTAGCCGACAACCCGACGGCTGATGCTGCAGTGCTGATGGCGTTATTGATGGCCGTGATCAAGAGCGTGAGGCTGCTGAACTGCTGGGCGCTCACGCTGGCGGTGAAGGATTTGGTTTCCAATCCCGCGCCGCTGCCGCTCGCTTGGCGGGTCACCGACAGGTTGAGGCTGAGGCCCGAGCTCAATTTGCCGCTGAGGAAATCCTGGGGAGCCGAAGTAAGGGATTCAATCGCTAGGCCGGCGGTATCGCCGGGCAGGTTGATGGTGGTGGCTGTGAGGTCAACAGTGGCAGTAGTGCTGGTGCCATCACTGCTGCCCAAAAGGATCTGGGACAGGGGAGAAAGGCGAATCGTGTTGTTGGCAGCCTTAGCGGAATTGGCCGTGATCGTGAGGCCATCACGAGCGATCAGGTCGTGCAGGATCCGCGGCGACTGAGGCGCCGTGATCGAAACCGTGGGGGCCGCCATCCAGGCACCCGCCACCACCAGATCGGCTTGGCTGCTGCCACTGCTGGAGGTGCTGCCGCCCAGCACCAAAGCATCGGCGTCGTCGCGGCCCACCGTGAGGCTGAGGGTGGCTGTGGACCCTGCATCAAGATCAAGGTTTGCCGCCTGCAAGGTGGAACCCTGCACGCTGGTGGTGGTGGAGCTTCCACTTTCCACCTGGCCTGAAGCGGAAGGCGTGGTGCTGCCGGGACTGAGAGCCGTCAACGCCGTATTGACCGTGCCGCCGGCTACCAGCAGGCCCGAGGAGAAGAGTCCCTGGCCTTTTTGGGTGCCATCGGCGGTGATCGAAAGGTTGCCGCGGCTGATCACACCACCTGCCGCGGTGATCGTGACCGTGGGGGCTGTGATGGTGGTGTCGCCGGCTACAGCGGTGGCGCCAGCGAGGGTGAGGTCGCCGGAGCTGGTGATTTCGAGGTTGGCGGGAGTGGCGGCGGCCGCTAGCCAGGAGGGACCGGTGCTGGTGGACTTGGCCCCGGCCAGGATCGAGCCATAAAGGGAGGCATTCTTATTGCTGTTCACTTTGGTGGTGCCGCCGGATATGTCCGTGGTCTTGAGCGTGGAGGACACCGTGGTGCGCACCGGGCCCGCCGAGGCCGTGAGCGACAGGTTGGAGAGGGCCGTGAGGTTGCCAAGAACGAGCAGGCCATCGGTGCTGCTGGTGGACAGGCTCAGGTCACCAGCACTGGTGGTGATGTCACCCAGCAGGGCAAGGGAGCCGCTGCTGGAGAGGGTGACGCCGCTGGTGTTGGTGCTGGTGATCGTGCCACCAAGGATCACGTTGCTGGTGAGTTCACCATTGGTGGTGCTGCCATCAAGGCTGGTGGCAGCCACACCGGTACTGGTTAGTTCAGAGATTTGGCCTGCGGTGAGATAGGTGGCAAGGTTGAGACTGGAGCTTGCCGTGGGCTTCAAGGCAAGGTTGCCGGCTGTGGTGATCACCCCCTGGAGCACCAGGCTGCTGGCGGTGAGGGTGGCTGTGCCCGTGCTGTTGAGTTTGAGCTGGGAGCCACTGGCGGCGTTCACCTTGCCGCTGCTGGTGTTGGCATTGAGGGCCAGGGTGCCGCTGCCGGCGGTGGTGACGCTGGCGTTGATCAACAGATCGCTGGTGGCGGAGAGGCCGAGGTTGCCTGCGGTGGAAGAAATGGCTGCGTTAACCGTCAGGGCACCACTGCTGGTGCTGATTGTGGAGGTGCCGCCGGTGGCAAGACCCGTGTAAGTGCGGGTGCCGGTGCGATCGCTCACTGAATCGAGAGTGAGCGACGCATTGTTGGTGAGATAAATGCCGTTGTCTCCCACCGAACCCGCCAAGCTGTTGATGTTCGTGCGCAGGGCGGCGGAACTGGTGCCGATACCGCCGAGGCCATCGAGCACAAGAGTGCCAGCGCTGATCACGGGGGTGGTGCCGCTGACGGAGGTGAAAGAATCACCACTGAGCCAGATGGTGCCCGCAGGGTGGTTGGGGCTGCCATTGGTGTCGATCACCGCGGCTATTGAGGCTCCGTTCTGCAGAGAGAGATCCTGACCACCAACCATGCCACTCTCAACATTCGAGAGGGGATACCAGGCGGCCAAGGCGTTATCGCTGCCACTGGGGTTCAGCGTCATGTCACTGCGAACCTCGGCACTGGTGCGGGCATCATTCCAGATCTTTAAATCGCGGATTGCCCCATTAAAATAGGCATCACCATTCCAGTTGCTACGGCCCACCCAGGTGTTGCTACGGACCATCTCAGTGGGCAACGCAGTAGCGCTGCCAGTTTTAACCAACACACCATCAAAATAAATATTGGTGCTCTTGTCATTATTGAGCACTGCAGCGACGTGCACCCAGCGATCAATCGGCAGGGGGTCATCAGTAATGGTGCTGCCATTACTGACTCCACCAGAAAATGTCTCAAACCATAGCCTGCCTGTATCAGCATAATTGGTAAGCAAAATATTATTATTTGCGGCACCATTGCCAATATCAACAATGCGCGACCAGGTCTGGGCCTTATTCACATAAACCCAAGCCTCCACAGTAACATCACCACCCAGGCTAATATCTGGAAGATCAGCGTAATCATTGACCCCATCCAACTTAAGGGCCTGGTCGCTGTTGGTGCTGAGCGAACTGATCAGCACCGGGGTGTTGCCCTCGGCCGCGAAGGCCATCAGGCCGTCGGCACCGGCGTTGCTGCTGGCGGAGAGGGTGGTTTGCTGGCTGCTGCTGCCACCGCCGATCAGCAAGGGCGACACCGCCGTGCCGAAGCTGGCGGCCGCCAGGTTGAGCGTGGGGGCCTGGAGGTTGACACTGGCCTCGCCAATCTCGCTGGTATTGCGACCGGCATCTCGCAAGGCGCCGGTGGTGCTGATGTCCAAGGTGCCAGCGGCCACCAGCGAGCCGAGGGCCAGGTCTTTGTCGCTGGCAAGGTAGGCCAATCCGTCGCCATCGGCGCTCACGTAGAGGCTGGCCACATCGCTGGTGGTGACCTTGAGGCGGGTGCTGGAACTGCCGATGTTGCCGCTGGTGCTGCGCAGTTCGATCGGACCGCGGTTGTTGCTCAGGCCGCTGCCTGTGGAGTCTTGGGCTAGGGAGGAGGCCTCGAGGTTGAGCACACCGGAGGCGTACATCGTTTTGACCGTGAGAGCACCGGCGGACGAGAGGCGAATGTCGGAGATAGCTGTTGCCGAAACCGAACCGGTGGCGGCAACGCTGACGGCTGTATTCAGCTGCAGGGTGACACCCGTGAGCGAGAACGGATCGGTGAGCAGGGTTCCCTGGGTGAGGGTGAGGGGGTGGTTGGTGGTGGTGGAGCTGGCGGTCTGGGATCCGATGCTCAGGGCGGTCCAGTTGGTGGTATCGCCGTAGTTCTCTTGGAGGAGCTCACGGCGGGCGGTCGTGCCGGTGTACTTGTAGTAGCCGTAGAACGCCGGGGTGCGCACCAGCACAACATTGCCGCTGGTCAGTGAAGCCCGGGTGTCCATCACCACATCGCCAACCGCAATGGCAACAGAACTGGCGGTGGTGTTGTATTTGGCGGTGCCAGTGCTGACAACTTCCCACAGATTTTGGCCAGCATCCTTGGCGCCGAAATCTGCGCTGGAAAGATCGAAGTTCGTCTGGGCAGCAACGCCTACATATTTGTAAAGGTTGCCACTACCTGCGGTGTAGTTAGGGGCGTAACGCTTGAAGAGGCTGGTATCGGTTAAATCGAGACTGGCGCTAGCGCTGGAGGTGGTTAGATCTTTGCTGCCGATGTACTCGTAAACCCCGTAGCTGCGGCCAGCCACATCGGAGGAGGAAGCGGAACTGAGCAGCTGGGCGTCGTCGGTTGAAAGTTGCTCGTAGTCGCCGTTGGGGATGTCAATATGAATCAGATCGGAGCTGCGGCCAATTGCGCCGGCACTGACCGTGAGATTGAGGTTGCCACTGCTGATCGAGGCATTGCCAGTGCCACCGCCGCCAGTGGAGGGGCTTGTAAAACCTCGTTGTTCGGCTTGCTTGGGGAAGAGCAAGACATAAAGATCGCTAGCGAGGGGGGTGTAATAGGCATTTGTTCCTACAACACGTTGATCAAGGGCCGCCTGCCGGTCGGCGGCGGGGCGGCTGTAGACAAGCGAGGGGTCAGGGGACGTGTTTCGATATTGCTGATGAATTGCGTTGAGTTGGCTCTGGTAGGCAGTAATGGCTGAGTCGCTAAAGCCCTTGTTTGTTTTAAGACTGTCAATCTCGGCGGGGGTAAATGTAAACGACGCTTCCGTATGCTTAGCCGTTGCCGGAGCGGTCCAGGTCGTCGTCAACGGCCCGGGGGAACCAAGGCGACTGACCCCGCTAGGCAGAGCGAGGGTATTGGCATTGCCGCTGTAGTCAATCAGTGAGCCGCTGGCTTCGTCGATTGGATAGTAGCCGGCGAGATTGGTTGCATTTTTAGCAATAGGCGAATTGCTGTAAGCGGCGATATCCGCGGCGCTACGGACAACATTCCAGATGCGTACTTCATCGATATTGCCGTTGAAATTTTGGGTGGCCATATTGCTAGCTCCACCAATCGTTGCATATAATGTATTGTTATTAATTCTGTAGGTAAATGGCGAGCCCACGGCACGGCCATCAATATAGACTTGGGAGCCATTCGTGACGTTATCATCAAAGGACAGGGCGACATGATGCCACTTATTGTCATTGAGAGCAATCCCAGTATTAAAATCACCCTTTATCCAGTCAAAAGCGACGAGTTTGTTGTCGAGCAGGAATAGGCCATAGGCAAATGCTTTGGTAACGATTCCTCGAAAACCGCTGCCGGCATCACCAGTCTTGATCCAAGCCTCTATCGTTCCTTTGGATAGACGGTACTGATCAGCATTGCCGACATTAACAAGGCTAGTACCATTAAAAACAAGGGCATTACCATTAGAGAAATCCTGCTTACTCCAGCCGCGATATGTCGTCCAATAATCATTGTAATTGATGCTGTCCTGCCGGGCGATTTCATCTGTGGCGGCAGCGGTGGCAGCGTCACCGGTGATCTTGAAGAGATCGTCCTGCTCCTTGAGCACCGTACTGTTCACTGGGTTGATGGCCGCACCGGTGGCATTGAGCAGATCGCCGCTTGTGACCGTAAGGTTGAGATCGCCCGGAACCGTAAGAGCTGAAGTAGCCGCAAAGGCTGTGGGCAAGATCAAGCGCAGATCGCCGCTTGTTTCTTGCAGCGATGCATTGCTGGCGGCACCCGAAAGCTTCAGCGCAAGGCCACCTGCGGTGGAGTTGTCACTGATACTGGTGTTCAGGCGCAGGGGGTTGGCGACGCTGGCCAGATTGCCGCTGCCCACTTGAATCTCCATGCGGTCGGCCTGGAAGAATGCGGCCGTTGCCGTGGTGCCAGTGCTGGCTTGGCCGCTGCTATCGAGAGCACCACCGAGCAGCAGGGTGAGGGTTTTGCCGGCTTTAAGGGCAAGACCCGTGGTGCCTTCGGCGCGTGGTTGCAAGGCCGCCACGGATCCGCCATTGCTGATCGTTTGGATCGTGAGATTGCCGCCAGCACTGGCCGTCACATTGATGGCATCGCTGCTGGAGGTGCTGCCCCCCACCTGAAGATCCAAATCACCGGCGGCACTCAGACTGATCGGCACCTTGGCATCCTTCACGAGCAGACCCTTGAAGGCGATGCTCTTGCCATTGGTGCTGCTGACATCCACCGCCGTTGCGTTATTGACCCCCTTGAGGATCGAAACATCGCCTGCGCTGCTGATGGTGAGAGCACCGGCAGCGTCCGAACCAGTCGCCCCTGCAGCGGGAGTGATGAAGCCAATCGTGATCGGGTTATCGGCCTTGAGGGAATGGGTGTAGTAATCCTTGACCCCCGTAATTTCAGTTTTTTGGACGTGATAGGTCTTCTTGCGTAAGAACCCTCCACCGGTTGTCCATGTTCTGGTGGTGACCGTAGGGGTGTCCTCTGTCACCTGTTTGTAAGTAACCTCATAGCCGTAACCTGAACTAAAGCTGGCTGGGGCTGCCGCCTGGAGGACTTGGCCTTCGAGCAGAGGCTGTTGATCTGTGTCCTGAATATTAACTGAAGTGTAACTCTCATCCTCCTTAGTGGGAAAGTCATAGAAGAAATTGAATGTTTGCTTGGACGAATACTTAACAGTTGTTTCAGTTTTGGATTGGCCCTCAGTCCAATTATAGGTAAGCCCGGTAGCGGGACTGTAGGAAGTGCTGAGAGTCGTTCCGCCACTACCAGAGGCGGAGGTAGACGACACAGTTGTGGTTGTTGGCGTGGTGTAATCCTTATTGGTGCCAATCAGGAACGATTCAGACTTGGAGAATTCGCTATTTTGATACTCATACTGGGTTTTCTTAACTGTCGCCAAGCCGAAGGACGACTCACGTGCCGGATCCCAGCCAGTAATATCGACGCTGGCTGTCGAATTGGAAGCAGCATGAAGTCTAATAGCAAAGGGATCGACAACATCCACATAATAAATTGTATTCCCAACCAGCCCAACAATCGGAGACGAACTATCTACTGCGCCTGAAGAGTTAGTACTATTATTATACTGATAAATAATTTGAGAGCCACTGGATAAATTATGAGCATTGGTGAATGTGATGCTGTTTGCGGCAGAGTCAATAGCTGAAGGCACCAAGGAGATCCTGGGGGTGTCCACGATCGTGATCTTGCCATTGATCGGGGCCAAATCAATGGCGCCCGTAGCCAGCATCCAATTGCTGTTATTGGTGAGGTTCAGCGATGGTTGACCATTGAAGGCCAGCACCTTGCCAGCGCCGGTGCTCAGGATGTGGCCGGTGAGGGTGATGTTGCCGCCGCTGCTCTTGATGTCGTAGAGATTGATCGTACGAGTGGCAGCATCCACATAGCCGGCTAACGGTACGGGTTTGCCGTTAACGGTGCCATAGCTGATGCCACTGATTGCGTTGCCGTTGCTATCAATCAGGGAACTGGAGGTGGCGGGGTTGAAGCTCGCATCCACGGTCATGCTGAGCGATGGCGTGCCGCTCTGAATCAAACCATCAATATTGAGGTATAGGGCCGAGATCGAAATATCGCCGCGCGAGAAAATTGTTCCCGCATTGGTATCAGCTGCAGAATCAACAGTAGACGTTGAGGCGTTTGCTGAGGTGGCAGTACCCTTGTAGGTGCCATCACTATTCGTGGCAGCATCGAAGGCTTGGCCGCGATAGTCGTCGTAGTTCAGATATTGACGAGGATCTGCACCAGAATGGAACCAGGTATCACTGTTAAGAGAGAAGTTACCAGCAGAAGAAATATTAAGGGTCTTGCCCCGCAGTTCGCCGGAAACGATCACGCTATCGGTGGTATTTTTGATGTTGATGGCGCCGGTTTCATTGATCACCGAGCCGGTGAGATAGAGGTCTGGTGGGGGGGTATTAGTCGGGTAACCCGTCGGAAGGGGCGCTTCCTCGTTGACGTTCTGGGTGACGGTGATCGAGCCGGTGATCGGGGTATCGGCGCCTGCAGCTCCACCCTGGCGATTAATATAAAGCGCGCCAGGATTAAAGACCGTGTAGATGCCATTGACGATATCGACAACCTTGGAGTCGTCGATCACCATGTCGTCGCCGAACAACATCAGAGGTGCCGTATTCGAAACCGTTATGGAGGGATCGTTATAGGCTTTAATCTGGGAGGGATTTTGGCTTGGGGTGGCCGTAAGCGTTTGGCTGTTCACCGTGATGCTGCCGCCTCCGCCGGCATCCAGGAACACCGATCCAGGTGCCGCGTAGAGATCGGGCAGCCGTAGGGCAAGGCCATCGAGACTGCCTTGAATGCTGCCGGTCTCAGGTTCAATCAGTCCCAATTGATCGGCTTGGCGGCGGATGTCTTCCCGCTGGGAGATGTAAAGGGCTCGATCGCTGGTGGAGGTATCGTTAGCGGCAATCAGATCCGAGAGGCGTGTATCCTCTTCGGCCAGTCCAACGCCTAGATCCACAATATCGAGGTAGGGCCTTTGGGTGGGATCCGACCACAGCTGATCGGGCAACACAACGCCGATGAAGTTAGTGAGATCAACACCAGAATTCTGCGGCGATTCCAGCACCTGGTAGCTGTAGTCCATCGAGCCGTCAAGCCCAAGCGAAGTGAGCTGAGCCGAAGTGAGCTTGGTGGCCTTGACTAGAGCTGCGCTGAGCTGGGCGTCGCCGGTGAGGTTGAGATAGCTGTTTTGAGTTGCGAGATCGGTGGTGTAAGGCAGGCTGAACAGTTTCAGCTGGTGCTGTGAACCAGCCACGAGCTTGGAGCTGCCGTCGACCGTGATCGTGTTGGTGGTGGAATCGTTGGTATTTGCTTTGCCATCAATCGGAGCGGCAAGCAGGATGTAGGCGGTCGCATCCGCGAAGCTGCGCGGCGGGGTAGTTGTGCCGGGAGTTGTGTTCCAGTCCTTGGTTTGAGCCTTCATGTCCACGTTGCCGCGCGCCAGGATCTGGGCGCTATTGGTTATCGAGATCGTGTTGGTATCCGAACTGGTGGCCGTGGCTTCGGGAATGGGTATACCAATCACGCCAGCATTCATCTGGCTATCGGCAACGCTGCTGAGGATATTGGGGACGCCACTGCCATCTAAGCCCGACCAGACTTTGATGGTTTGGCCCTTGATGGTGGCCCCGTCAAAGGTGATCGAGTTCGTGGGTGTGTTGATCGCATTGGCGGTGGAATTGCCAAAGCCAAAGGCTCCAGATAGCACAGAATTGGAGCTGCTGATCGTGCCATTACTCTTGGCGGTGATGATCACATCACCGCTGTCGTTGATGATCTGGGAGCCGCTGGCCGCACTGACGCTGGCCTTGGCCTTGTTGGTCACGCTGGAGTTCCCCGATACCACAGCAAAGGCCGACACGGCATCCAACACCCCATCATCGGTGGCGTAGACATCGCTGTCGGCGTGGATCAGCAGGGAACCCGGAGAGGAATTCGTGCCAGTGGCACGAACGGTGGCACCAGCGATGCTGATTGCCGAACCGAAGGGGCTAGCGTCGTTGCCGATGGTGGTTGTGGAACTGCTGCCAGCACCGCCATAAAGACCCGCCACCACCACTTTGACGTTGGCATTCGGCGAGGTGCCATTGCCGGTGGGTTGGCCGTATTTCGTTTTCTCCAGGCTATTGCTTGCACCCAGATCAATGGAGTTGGCGATCAGTTGGCTGCCGGAGCCAACATCAAGCTGAGCTCGACTGAAAATATCATTGGTGAGAACCGCACCGCCCCCAGCGGTACCAGCGGCCACGGCGATGCCCTCGCCGCGACTATCGATGCCCCCGGAATTCCCATCCTCACCGGTTTGATCGAGGAGGCTTGAGAGCTTCAGGTTGCCGCTGGCATTAATCGTAGCGTTGTCACCGATCGATGTCTGAACGGTTTGGTTCGTTGTGGCCTTGGATTGGGCACCGGCGCCGGAACCAACCCAGCCGCCGGCTGCACTGATGCTGTCGCTATAGACGCTATCTCGGGAAAGAGATGTAATTTCCACATTCTTGGCCGTGATGCTTGCTCCAGAACCCACCAGGGCCTGCACCTCGGCATCGGCCCCAGTGGTGCCCAGATTGGATTCGGCAAACATCAAACCAAGGCCCGCAATTCCTCCTATTGCTCCGCCATAACTGGCGCTGCTGAGGTTGTTCACGGCGCTGGATTGGACGAACGTGGTGCCCAACGGGGTATAGATCGAGCCGGCCTGAACCTGGGAGCGGCTGGTGGTGGTATCGATCGCTTTGGCGCTGTTGATGGAAGCCGCGACCAGGACGGAGGCTGAAACGCTGATCACCTTGGCTTGATCGATGCTGTCGTCCGATGAACTGGAAATCGTGACGTTGGCGGAGGCGGCGAAGGTGGGCGCATTGGTGCCTCCGGTCTTGGCCGAACTCTGGGTGAGAGTGAGAACGGAATTGCCGACGCTATTTTCCACGACGCCCACACCAATCGCAGCTCCAAACCCTGCAGCCACGGAGGCGTTGATGATTTCGGAGTCAAGGGTGGTGGCGGTGGAGGCGGAACCGATCGTTAGCGATCCGGCTCTGAACGCTGCCGAGGTGGAACTAGCCTCGCTCAGGAAAGCCTGGTTGGCGGTTTTGGCTGTGATGGTGAGGCTGTTGGGATCTGTACTAACTGCCGTAGCGGTGTAGAGAGTTCCCACCTTGGCGTTGATCGCCGCAATCAGGCCGCTGAGGATAGTGACAGGGGTGAGGTTCGTAACGGTATAAGTAATTGTGTCGCTTGAAGATCCGTAGCTGAGCTTGATGGTGATGACGTCACCGTAGTTGTAATGACCACCCAGAGTGATTAGATCAACCTGGGCAATTGCACTGGCGGCGGGCTGAATGGTTGCCGATTCAACAAAGCCATCGCCAATAATTCCAGCGTTAACATCAATAGCACCAGCAATCGTGGTAGCGATGGTATTGGCTACTGTGTTATAGACGCCTGCTCCGCCACCAGAGGACGCAAGGATGCCAGCAGCCACCACCGTTGTCGTGGCATTCGACTCGGCAACCTTGCTGCGGTTGTCATTCGCGTTAATCGTGAGATCGCCTTTGGACTGAATGGTGTAACGAGTGCCGGCAGCATTGCTGGTGCCATCGCCGATGTTGATCTTGTTGATATTATCGATTCTGTTTTTGTTTTCTGCCGCCCCAACGGCGATCCCGCCACCAGCTACTGGATTGAAGTTGGCGGCAATACTGCCCGCATCGGTGTTGACCTTGCTGATTTCGTTGTCGGTCGTGGCGGTGATCGCCAGATTGCCGGCAGAAATGAGATTGGAGCTGCTAACAGTTGTTTGAACGTCGTAGGCAATGCGCGAGTCGTTGAAGGCACCGGAGAAGGCACCGGCGAACTGGCCGGTGGTGACTGCCACGCTCACCGGTACCGCAAGAGCGCTGTAGCTCACCGTTGAGCTGCTGCTGGCGCTGAGATTGGGGTTGCTGGCGTTGATGCCCGTGGTGATCAGGCTGGAATCAACAATCGTGGTTTGAACCTTGGCGCGGCTGGTGTCTTTGGCATCAGCGCTGCTGACGCCAAGCAGGTTCTGCACCTTCACCGCGCCAACGGCAGCTGCACCACCCACCGCTGAAAATGAAGCAGCCGCCTCACCAGCCCCAACATCCGCAGCAACGGTCTGACTGTTGCTGGTGTCGATCGTGAGGGCACCGGCCACCGTGAGGTTGGCGCCGCTGATGGTGGTGGTGGCATCACCGATCAGAATGTTGACGGCATCGGCGCCACCCCCCGCGAGGGATGCTCCGATCGCTCCACCGCTGACGGCCACAGAAACCGCTGCAGAGGTGGCTTTGAGAGATTCAGTGCGGCCATCGGCTTTGGCCTTGTTGCTCTTGACCGTGAGGGCAGCGGCCTTGGAATCGGTAGCGATGTTCTGGAGGCTGGTGGCCGTGCTGTTGTTAAGGGTGTTGTGCGCCAGGGAGACACCGATGGCGGCAGCACCGGAGACCTGACCACCGAAGCTGACCGCTACGGCTGCCCCCCAGGCTGTGGTATCAGCAGACGTGGTATCGCTGCTAGTGACGGTGAGGGCGCCGCTATCGAGGCTGATTGTTTTCCCGTTTGTCGCGCCAAGGAAGGCCTGAACCGACACCAGAGAACGGTTGGTGGCCTCGGAACCAGCACCCACTAGGGACGCACTAACCCCGCCGGTCACCGATAGGGCAGCCGCGAAACTATCGACGTAGCTCGTGATCGTGGCGGCGTTGCTGGCCGTAACCGAAACCGCGCCTTTGGCGTAAAGGTTGGAGTCGGTGATCGCCGCTCTAACCAGATTGCCGCTGCTGCCGAGCAGGTTGGTGAAGCCCTTGGGATCGCCACCACTGAGGCCACTGTCGCCCTGTGTTTCGCCGATGAAGTTGCGGGCCAGGGCCACACCAATAGCGGCAGCGCCACCATTGGCCCCACCAGCGCCGGCGGCGGTGATCGTGTCCACCGTGGCGTTGATCGAGGAGGTATCCGTGGCGCTCACCGTGACCGTGCCGTTCCAAGTCGTTCCCGCGGAGCCGAGCGGGGCGTTGGTGACGAGGGCTTGGTTATTGCCGGTGATGGTGTTGAAGCTATTCGCTCCGCCGCCGGCTAAGCCGGCCGTAAAAGTACTGCCCACGGAGGCGGCAATCGCCGCAGCAATCGATGTGGAGTTGATCGTGCCGGTGTTAGCGGAGCTCACCAGCACATTGCCGCTGGGGAGCACCGAGGCAAAGTTCGTCAGTTCGGCCTTGGTGTTGCGGTGAATCGTGTTGGTGGCCAGCGAGATGCCAATCGATGGGGCCACGGCGGCACTACCGCTGAAGCTGGCAGCGAGGGAGGCGCCAACAGCTGTGGCATCGATGCTGGCCGTATCGTTGGCGCTGATCGTGAGATCGGTGCTCGCAAGGCTAGAGCTGCTACCGGCGGCCGAATTGCCGCTGATGGTGGCAGTGGTGCTGGTGGCAATGAAATTGGTGGCCTCGCTGCCGGCGCCACTGAGGGCCCCTGATGCTCCGCCGCTAGAGACGCCAATGGCGGCGGAAACGGCGACGACCTCGGCCTTGATGGTGGCTTTATGACTTGCCTCAACGCTGATGGCGCCGCCGGCCTTGAGGGTGCTGAGGGGATTGCCATTGGTACCGGAAAGGGTGGCAAGGATCTGGTTGCCATTGCCACTGTTGGCAAGGGTTGGATCGCCGCCAGAAACACCAGCGTTGCCCTGGGTCGCGCCGATGAAGTTGCGGGCGATACTGACGCCAATGCTGGCGGCAGCGCTGCCACTAGTACCACCGGCAACGGCAGCCGAAGCGGCAATGATCTTGGCGTTGATCGTGCCTGGGGAGCTGGAATCAATGTTGATCTTGCCGGCGCTATTGATCGAGGGGCTGGCAATCGAAGCGGTGGTGTCACCCAGGATGGTGTTGGTAGCGAAGGCCCCGCCCCCTGCTACCCCAACAGAGTCCTTATCCATGTCCACGGAAACCGCGGCGGCTGCAGCGCTGCTTTCGATGCTGCGGGTCGTGAGGATGGCACCGTTGGCATCGAGTAATTGACGGCTGCTGCTGAGGCTTAGATCACCGCTGCTGGTGCTAACGCTCGTAAAGCCAGTGATGGAGGCATCACTATTGCCCGAAAGGGTATTGATGGCGGTGGCGGCTCCGATCGCCGGCGCTGCGGAGAAGCTATTGCCGGCAAACGAGACCGCCACGCTGCCGGCTCCAACCCCAGACTGGATTTGGGAGATGTCCAGGGTGGATAGGTTAATCGAGGCAGCCTGAAGTGGGCCGGCGCCGCTGCTGCGACCCACAATCTGGGCGGCGGGGCCGGTGCCGATGCTGTTGGTGGCGCTGGCTTCAGCTGCTGCGACTGAAATTGAGGAGCTATTGGCGGAATAAGCGAGGCCAACAGCCACTGAAGCCACCGTTGTTTCTATTTGATCGGCAGTGATCGAGGCAAGCTCAAGCGCAGCCGAGATGGCGGTGGAAGCCACATCAAGCTTGGCAGTAACACCACTGCCAGAGGAGGTATTGGTGTTGCTGTTCCAGTTGATTTTGTTGTCGGCCGTACTCACACCGATGGCGGCACTGCCTGCTGCAGCACCAGAGTCGATCGAAGCTTTGATCTGGCGGCTCTCACCGCTGGTGCTCGTCGTGCCTTGGGTGGTGGCGCGGATGCGATGGCGTCCTGTGCCGTTGCCGCTCAGGGTTGCCGCGCTAGCGACGGCTTGTAGATTGGAGCTAATCGTATTGGTGGCCTCGGCTCCACCGCCACTTAGGCTAAGAGATTTGGTGCCTTGGGCCATGGAAATGGCAGCCGCAAGGCTGAGGACCTCAATCTGGGCGGTGTCCGAAGCGAAGATATCGAGGCTGGTAGGGAGGCCATCGAGCGTGATGCCATCTCCTGTGGTGCTGAGATTGACGTTGCCGAGTTCTAGCCCGGCGAAGATGTCACCACTAAATCCATTTTTGCCATCAACGGCGGCAATAGCAAGGGAATTGCTGCTGTTAACGCTATTGGAAACTGTGAGGGCTCCACCTGCGGCCTTGGCGTAAACTTTGCGATCGTTGTTGGCGCTGATCGCCAAAGTTCCAACCTCAATGGTGCTATCGCTTCCGCCCAGCACATTCTTGATCTTAGCCGTGAGTGCATCGTTGAGCGTGTTCTTCGCGACCACCAGTCCCAGGCTGAGCCCCTCAGCGCTGCCTCCGGAGGCCTGGGTAAGGGACACCGCAAAGCCTCCCGCGAAGGTATCAATGTTGCTGCCGCCACTGCCACGGGCAGCTAATGCCTCGATCGTGACATTGCCCGTGGCAGTGAAATCGGTGATGTTGTAAACACCAGCCGTGACTCCCCCCGAGATAGTATTAAAGCTGTATGCACCAGCAATGCCGACACTCAACGCTCCTTGGCCCGGTGTAGTGCGCGCAGCCGCAATGGCAGCGCCAGCAGCATCAGCAACAATGCGGGAATTGCTGCTGCGTTGGGCGCGAATGGTGGCATCCACGACTGAGATCACACCCACGTCTGGCTCGGTCGCGGTTGGATCGCCGATGCGTGCGGCAAGAGGGCGATCAATGGTGTTGCCGGTACCCGCACCCACCAGTGCACCTGCGTAGGCAGATCCGAGTGCTCCGGATGCTGCACTTGCGGCACCTGCGATGGCATAGGCACCGATCGAACTGCCATCGGTGGCGTTGATGTCGAGCGACTGCACCGTGAGGTTGGTGTCACCGCTCACCGCCGCCGAGATGGCGCCGCTGAGCGTATTGCTGGAGGCCGAGGCGCCCACCGACAGGGCGACGGAGGGGTCTTCATCAATCGTTCTAGTAGCGATAGCCATGGCCACATCAGCCCCGCCCGAGACCGCCAGCAGCTCCTCGTCACTGCTAGCAGCCAGGGTCAACAAGGGGCCGCCATTACCCGCCGACGCAGCGATCGTGCTGCTGCTGATCTGAGCCGTGATCGGCGCGTTGTACACATTCTCGGCGCCAGCCCCGGCACCGGCCACGGCGTAGGCTCCGAAATCCGAGCCGGGGCTGGCAGCTGCCATGGAGCCGGAAGCCGAAATGCTCACGGTCTGCAGCTGCACATCCCTGCTGACGGCCTCGAGGCTGATGGGGGCGGCGGCGATGGTGGTGAGGTCGCTGCCGATCAGTTCGGCGCTGGTGGCGACATCGAGGTCGTTGATGGCCACCGAGAAGCCGAGGGTGGCGGTAATGCTGGGTGATTCGTCGTTGGGTAGATCTTGAAGCGGATTGTAGGCCAGTCCCAGGCTGCCGGCGATGGCCGTGGCATCGGCGCCATTGGTGGCCGTGAGTTGGAGGCTGACGAGGTTGGTGCCCGTGATCTTGCTGACCGTGGTTGTGATGGCATTGCCGTCGCTGCCGGGCGGATTATCAAAGTTGAAGGCTAGCGATCCGGGGATCACCATCGTTATATTTTTGTTGACGCCCACGGCGAGGCTGATGGCACCTGCGGTGGCCAGGGCGCCGTCGCTGGAAGCTGAGGCGTCGATGGTGAGGGAGGTACTGCCGAAATCGAGGTTTTGGACGGTGTTGCTGACCTCGCGGGCCACTTGATTAACGGCGGCGGCACCTGCGATGGTTCCCTGGTCCTCTCTTGCATTGCGTTCAATCAGTTCCTCAGCCTCGCCTATGGGCTGGGTGGCGCCGTCCTTGCCGTAGGCCAGGGCGCCGCTCCAGTTCTGCAGCTTGGTGCTGTCGCTGGCGGTGGTGCTGATGCGGTAGTTGCCTAACCCAGATACCGAGGAGGTGGAATCCGGCGACCCAATGGTGTTGGTGGCGCTGTTAGCCAGCTGCAGGACATTGACGCTGCCAGCGGCGGCGAGTCCAAAGGAGGTGATGCTGCCCCCCCAATAGCTAAGGCTGTTACTGGTGTGGTGGCTGAGTTCTTCGTCAGGGGTCTGGAAGGTACCTGCGGCAGCAACTGCCGTGATGCTGCCGTCCTGCTCGGCGGTCAGAATCAGGTTGGGATCAGTAGCGACTGTCGTGTCATCGATCTCCAAGGGCGAATAGAGGCGGTTATAGGTGCGTCGCTTGGATTGATTGATGATAATGGAGGTGCTGATCCCAAGGGCGCTGCTGTATTGCAAAGCACCAGCAATATCCACCTTGTTGGCCGTGTCAAGGGCTGTGAGTTCAGCAGCAACAGTCTCCACGGTGGCGCCCTCTTCCACTGAGGTGCCAGTGGTGTTGCCATCGCCAAAGGTGACCGAGACGCTGCCGGTGAGGCCGAAGTTTTCCGAGCTGCCACCACCCACCGCCAAGCTGACAAGTTCGTTAGCACCTTTGGTCGTGCCAGCGCTGTTCTTGACACCAGATACACCCTGTTTGTTGGTGGCCTCGAGTTTTCCCGTTAGTGCAATATTGGCGCTGCTACCAATGGACAAGGTGGCCTGATTGCCAATCTCCAGCAGCTGCAGGGAGGCGCCAATTCCGTTTTTACCAACGTTTCCCCAACTGAGGAATTCCTGAAGGGCTTCAGTCAGGCTGCCGTCACCGTTATTGAACTTGGAGCCCTTAGCGCCACCAAAGAAGCTACCTTTGCCGCCACTAAAACCACTTAAAATGCGATCAACGCCAAATTCCTGATGGAGCATGCCGGCGCCGAGCACCAAGCTGTTGTCCACCGTGTTGCTGATGGTGAGGTTGCGAGCGCGGATGGTGCCGTTGAGTGAGGTGGTCGCCCGGTTATCCACCTTGCTGTAATTCACCGAGATGGCCAAGGCCAGGTTGTTGCCAGCCTCCTGCTCCGCCTCTTCGTGCTCGATATCTTTGAATTTTTTAGCCTTTCCTTTGTTTTTGATTGTCGCAAAGGAGTTGAAGCCGTTCTGCATCAAGGTGCCGCTGACGCTTGAGAGGGCACTAACGGCATTGGCGGGGTTGGAGAAATATGATTTAACCCGCTCGCTACTGCCGAAAGTATCAAAGAAGAGGCTGGGATAGACAACAGTGTTGGTGATTGAGACGTCAGGGGCGGTGGTTGATCCTGCGTTGGGCTGGATCGTTCCAGCCAAAGTTGATTCGGCGCGATTGCTAACTGTGTTGATCGCAACACCAACGGAAAGCACACCTAACTTGTTGTTATCCACGTCGGTGCCGGCTTCCGACCAGGTGTTGAGCAGGGTTTTAGTCTGGTTATTCAGCGTTACCGCGCCGGAGGAGGTGAGTGTGGAGTTTTGCCCAAGGTTGACACTTGCCTGATGGTCGATCAAGTTGACGGCAACGGAACCGGAAACGGAGAAGTTGCCATCACCCTTGCCATAGTTTGGATTATCCTTGCCTCCTGCTTTTGTAACAGAATCCTTAAACTTGGTGCCTAAGAAAGCACTGCCAGCGTTGCCAATTGCGCCCAAAAGCAGCCAGGGATTACTCGCGTAATACCTGAGCTTGGGATTGCTACCGGTGCCGCCAGAGGAGTCGGCGTTGTCCTTGGCGTTCACCTTGGTGGTGAGGCTAATGCCTGGTGTTGTGACGGTGCTGGTGCTGGCTGAAGTATCGGGCTGCTCCTGCAGCACGGTGTCGGCGGTAATCTGCTGGCCGCGCAGGGCATAGGGTTGGGAATTGTTGTACTGCAGCGCATCATTGGCCACCTGGTAATAGCCCTGACCAAGGGCATGCAGCTGGAACTGAACTCCCGGATCAATGCCCGCAATCGGCACCGATCCCTGGAACTGGCTGACGCTGACCTCGAAATAGGCCAGAGTGGCTGGATCGGCGGGAGCTGAAAGATTCAGCTTGGCGCTGCCGCTGGCATCGCTGAACAGCTCAATGCCGGTGACCTTGCCCTTGTCATCGCGCACTCGGCGCACCCAGAGGCTGGTGCCATTGGCAAGACCGGCCAGTTCAGTTGCCGGTGCTGTGGTGTCGGTGGGGGTGAGGTCAGAGGAGGACGATGGGCTGATCGGTAGGGTGATGCCGGTGAGGAAGGTGGCGGCTACGAGGCTGCCGTCGGCAATCGAATCGGGAAGGAGCACGTCCTTCCAGAGGTTGGTGCCAGCAACGGCATTGGCCGCCTGGGCAGAGGCCAGGGCCGGCACCGTCACGGTGCTTGAGAAGTTGGGGTCGGCGTAATAGGTGAGCACCTGGCCGTTGTAGGCATCGAGACCTTCCAGATGGAGCGTGTTGTTGACCGCGTCGACTGTGCCGGCAGCGGTTGGGTCGAAGGTGAAGTAGGGCATGCCCACCTCGATCGTGAGCGCTGCCAGCGAGGAGGAGGCAATGGCGCTGTCTTTGTAGGTCCAGGAGCCACTGCTTACACCGAGCAGTTGCAGCTCCTGGGTGTTGTCGCTGGCGCGGGCGATATAGGCATTGGGGCCTGAGCAAAGCTGCCAGGAGCCGGATGGGGTGGTGGTGGTTTGGGGCAGGAGATTGCGCAGCTCGGTGGCGCTGGATACCTTCAGGTCGGTTGTACCGCTATAGAGCCAATAGGCACCATTAACGCTGGAGCCATCGGCGCTCTCCTCATAGACAATCTGACCAGACTTGAGCGTGGCTGTAGGGGTGGTTGTGGTGGCGTTGAGGTAGAGCTGATCGCTGCTGGTGAGAAAGAGGTTGGCTCCGATGAAGGATCCATCGCCAGTACGGAACAGCCCCTGCTGCACCGCCGCAATCTGTTGGCTCACCAGGCTGTTGGGGAGATCGGTGGCTGCTTGACCATCGATGGCACGGATGGCCAATGGACCGGCTAACCAGTTTGGTGCGGCGATGGCCTCGGCTACGGCGCTGAAGGCGAACTGGGGATCGCTGCTGCTGTCCGTGACGTTGGCCTGGGTGGTGCTCGCCTCAACGGAGCCGGCGAGCTGCTGGCCTGAGGCTGGTTTCACCAGCAGATCAGAGATGAGGAAGCCCTCGCCCGGCACCCGGGCGGTGAAACGGATCGCGGTGGCGGTGCCGGTGTCGGTGTCGGTGTCGGTTGTAACGGTGAGGTAGCCGTCACTAGCGGTGGCGAAGGATTGGCTCTGGAGGAACAGGGCAAGGGCCTGGGTGATCGAGGCGTTGTCGCTGTTAACGGTGGTGTAAGAGAACGCTGTGGGCTCACTGCCGTCGGCCCGGGAGACTGTGAAGGAGATCACATCTCCGCTATTGTAAGAACCTTTAACCTGCAGCTTGCTGATTTGGGCAACGCTGGCATCGACAACAACGGCGTTGACGATGAACGACACGCCGGCCTCGCTCGCGTTGAGCAGCAGGGTGGATGGATTGCTGAGATCGGCACTGGCCTGCAGGAAAGCCTCAGGTCCTGAGCCGATGGCAGAAGCCGCATTGATGGCCTTGATCAGCTGTTGTGCCGCCTGCTGCTGAATCTCACTTTGAGAGCCGGAAAGGCCACTAAATGTGTAGGAAATGGTTTGGGTGTCGCTACCGCTGGCGCTGTTCAGCAGGCGAAGCGTGATGCTGTTGCCGTTGCCATAGATGCCGCTGAGCTGCAGGGCCGTGCTCTGGGCCACCGGGGTAATGGCCTGGGGGGTGCCGCCAGTGGGCTCGAGGGTGAGCTTTGATGTCAATCCCAGCTCGCCGCTGAGCAGGTGAACAGCACCGACTCCGAGACCGGAGAACGCGATGTAATTATTGTCGACAACGTCATCGGGGTTGGCAGCCAGTGCCAAACGGCCGCGACCCTGGGCATCGATGCCTTTTTTAATCACGTAATAGTCGATCCCGGAAACCACGCCACCGATGGCGAAGCTGTCCTGACCAGAGTCAGAATCGGCCTGGACGGTGTAGCTGACCACCTGCCCCTGGGATAACTTGTTGTAGAGGTCGATCTGGTCAGCTGGAACCAGAATTTCTGATTTTGCGACATCAACGGAATCAGTAGAGCCGCCGTTGAACTGCAGGCCGCCGGTGATGTAGAGGAGGTGCTCGGTGCCCGTAACGCCGCTGGCACTGATGTCCTGGGGCTGGTCGTTGGCGAGAACGTAGCTGGGAGCGTTTGGATGGAGCGGATCAGCAAGAATTGCCGTGATCTGAAGTGGGGTATCCGCTTGGAGAAAGGATTGCAGGGTCCAGCCGTCGAGCGGATCAAACGGGAAGGACGAAAAGCTGGAGATGGTTTGCGATAGATCGGCCAGGTATTGATAGGTGGAGTTATCACTCCAATGCACGGCATCTCCATTTTTGAAGGTGAAACCAGCTTTCTCAGTATTGGAATCAATCAGCTGATAGGTGCCATCATCCAGGCTTTCCACCCTGGCCACGGTGGTACCGGCGGAATCGACGAGTAGCAGCGTGCCATCGTCAGCGGCTTTGGTGGTATAGGTGTAACCAGACGCGATTCCGGCAACGGTGACGGTATCACCGACGGCAAGTTCGGGGTTGGCGGCAAAGCTCCAGGCAGGAGACTGGGCGAAGCGTGAATCGGAATAGGGATTGGCGTTGACCAAATCAACCTGAGATCCGCTGCTGCCGAGAAAAACGTACAAATTGCGATCAGAAAACTGAACCACCTGACCGTTGTCAAGTTCAACTAAGGAGTTAACAACTTGGCCGGAAGAGTTGGTAACTGTGCCGCTTGTGCTTACGCTGTAGTCCTGGGTGGCTACATAGGCTGAGCCATTTGGGGGAGGGGTCGCCGTGGCAGAGCCGCCCCCTGAAGTCAGCTGACCGTCGATCGTGATCAGGGCACGGGCCGTGTCCTGATTGACGGCACTCATCAGGGCGGCGAAACCATCCACCCAGATTTTGGTTTCGGCTTCGGCGGAGCCGCTGGGCTTGCTGCTGGCGTCGATGGTGATGGCGTCAGCGGAGGTGATCGAGGAACTGCTGTCCAGGTCAACACCGCTGTTAGTGGTGCCATAGACCACGCTGACGGCCAGGCCACCTTTCTTGCCGGAGGGCTTTGACGCACTGAAGAGCGGGTTGGCGGAGGGAGTGGAGTTAGTAAAGACCGAGGCAGAAGAACTGAGCTTGTTGATGGAGGTGCTCTTGAGAGCCACCATCCCGCTGGTGGTGGTGATGGAGGATCCATCCAGAGAAATGGACGAATCGCTGGAGCCGACAAGAACTGCTGCAGCGATATCGAAGGGAACCCCGGCAGTGCTTAGACTGATGAAAGAGGCTGAATTGGCAACAAAGGCCTGATTGGAAAGATTGAGACTGACGTCAGATGTGGCCTCAACACTGCCAGCCTTGATAGTGGCGCCGCTAAAGTTGATGCCGCCACTGATTTCGGCAACCTTGAAACTTGCAGGCACCACAAAATTCTGGAGTCCGTAGAGAGCCGTATTGAGGACCTTGTCAATCACAAATGAATTGACAAATGCACTGAGCCCCGGATTATCTCCCTCGTACTCCACTAAGGGATCAACTGCAATCGCCTGTGTGATCGATAGTGCTCCTGCCTCTCCAGTGCCAGGAGCGAGAGTCGAAAGGGTCAGGGGGTGATCAACTGTGCCAAGATCGATGCTGCCTCGACGATGGGAACCCCAGGCGAGCTCGGGCAGATCTATGGTGGTATTGGCATCAGTGATTGTGATGTCACCGCCAAAACTATAAACGTTTCCATATAGGGCAATGCCGGTACTTACAGTGCCCCCCGAAGCCAGAGGGCTTGCATCACTGCTGTCCGACGAAAGGTTGATCAGATAGGCGCTGGGAGATTCGTTAGACGTAGAAGGGTCGTCGAGATCAATGCCACTAATGCTGTAGGACTGTCCCTTGATTTCAATGCTCTTCAGGGCGGTGATAATATCGATCGTCTGATTGAGATCCCCGGAAACAGTGACAACACCGGTGTTGGCCGAACCCAAATTGCCACTGATGCTGAAGCTGCCACTGGCGCCGCTGATGCTCAGCAGGCCGTCATTGAACGTGACGGAGCCGCCCAGTTCCCCTGTCCAGTCGAGACCAGTGAGCAGGTCTTGGTAGCCGGGGGCGATTTCTCCGACGCTGCGCTCCAGTTGCCAGTCACTGGCCGAAGGGGAGGACTGGGTGGTGTCTTCGGAGGCCGCCACGTCAGCCCCGGTGATGGAGGCCATGCCTTCGAGCAGCCGCTGCCCCGCGGCCGAGGCCGCCAGGTTGCAGCCGAACAGCAGCACATCACCGTCAGGGGTGAGGGTGGAACCCAGCCGCTCCAGCTGGCCGCTCCAGCGCTTGAGGGTGCGACTGGAGAGGGTGTGGCGGCCCACCGTGAGGCGATCGGGGCTGCCATGGCTGAAAATTTCAAGCTCGGCGATGGGCCCCGCCAGGGAGGCGTGCTCCTCCAGTCGAGTCACCAGGTCGGGCAGGCCGTCGCGACGGGGATCCAGACGAATGACAGCAAGGCCGCTGGCCTCCAGTTCATTGGCCAGTTCGACCAGGCTGCTGTCCTGGAGGGTCACCACGGCGACGGTCCCGCTCTGCCCCGGCAATCCCGTCGCCCCATAGGCCGGCTTTGTAAACAACCCCACCGGAACCGAGGGGGGGAAGAGCGCGGTGGACGCCAGCCCGGGCCAGGGAGCACCGTCTAGGCCGTAGGCAGGTTGATCAGGAAGGTACTCAACGGGCAAAAGGCCAGAGTGGCCAAGAAGCTTTGAGTCCAAGCCTGGTACCCTCCAGTGGATGTCGTTGGAGCATACAAGACGTTTTTCGGCCCTAGGCTAAAAGGCCTCCCAGGGTTCAGGAAAGATGTCACCCCTTTCATTGATCCCGATGGCCTCAAGGGCGGGGACCACCCCGTTGAGCAGCAGTTCCTCGGCAAACGAGGCAAGTCCGTCAAGAGGATGCGTTTCGCGCCGAACGAAAAGGCATACGCGATCGGCCTGAAGCTGCAGGGCAGCTAAAGCTGCACCGTCTCGGTGGTCTGAGGTCTAGGCCGGCAAAGTTTCCTGTCGCCCGAGCGCCGGGAACTTGCCAGGAGTACGAAATTGTTTTGAGTGTCCGCCTTCTAGAATACGATCTTCGGGCTAGAGCACACCTCCGCCCAGCCGCCCTTGAGGCATCCTCTGCAGAGTCTCACCCTGACCTTTTCCCTGCTCGTCGGCCTGGGAGGGCCTGCGTCTATGCCGGCGGGGGCGATACCGAGCGTTCCGGGTGTCCTGCGGGTTGGGGTGGTGGATGGAATGCAACCCTGCAGCTATCGGGAGGGAGACGGCTGGCGGGGTATCGCCGTGGACCTCTGGGAGCGGATCGCCACCCGAGACGCGATTCCGTTCGTCTTCTCGGAATGGCCCTCGATCATGTCGATGCTGCAGGCCACCCGCGACGGCAGGCTCGATGTCGCCGCCTACTGCATCCATATTTCGCCAGAGCGGCTGAAGCTCTACCGATTCAGTCTGCCGTTCCAGGAGGACGGTCAGTCGGTGATGGTGGGCAACACGCCCCTGGACTTGGGGGGTTCGTTCATGAAGGCATTCTTGTCAACCACGTTGCTGGAACTCCTGGGCGGCTTCCTGGTGATCAGCAGCGTGCTGTCGGCGCTGATCTGGAAGGTCGAGTCGTACGACCGTAAACAGGAAACCGCCGAGATCGGCAGGTTGCGCATGTTCACACGTGTGTTCCAGGGAGTGGCGGCCACGGGCGGCAGCACGGTGGCCGTCTCCACCCGTGGCAACCTGCTCGTGATCACGAGCTATCTCGTCCGCACCGTCGCCGCTTCGCTGCTGGTGGGGTACTTCACCGTGAATGTGATGCGGGAAGCGCAGATCATCGGTTCCCGCAACATCACCCAGCTCAAAGACTTGCTCGGTCTTCGGGTCGGCCTCAAGGCCGGAACTGTTAGCGAGAACCTGATCAAGGAATTGAACGCTTCGGGCGGTGGCCCTGACGCCACGATCGTGCCAGTGCCCAGCATCGGCGGCTCGACCGATGAGCTCGAATCGAAGCAGATCGATGCACTCCTAGCCGACAACCTGCAGCTGCGCTATTTGATGGCTCATCCAACCTCCAAAACCTTTGTGCCCTCCCTGGCGATCCAGGGGATCCGACCGGAGATGCAGGCCTTCGGGCTCTCCCCCGAGATCCCCATCGCCACGGTCGAAAAGATCAACTTATCGATCAGCATCCTGAAGCGTAGCGGTGAGCTAAGCGCCATTCACAAGGCCTACAACATTTAGTTCCACTGCGCTGGATTTGATCGATTAAATAGGCGCAGCGGGCCTGTTTCGCAAGGGCCAGTCGGTCGCCCTGCTCAAGTTTTGGGGTGAGGATTAACACCCCGGGTCTGTGGTGGTTGAGCCCCTCCATCGCTTCAGCTGCGGTGGTAACGATGAAGCTCGCCCGCCGGGGGTTGTGAGTCGATCGATACAGGCCATAGAGAAGTAGCCTGCGGGAGGAGGCAAATCCGGCGCTGAGCAGATTCATGGGGGAGGCTGTGGAACGCGCGTCGACAAGTCTGGCCAGGCTGGCGATGGCGGGACCGTGCTGCCGCGGCCTGATGAGATTGGGCCCTGGGCACTCAAGGGGGTACCCCCGCATCCACCCCGAACCGGCGAGCGCAATCAACCTGCCACTTCCTCTGACTTTAGCTGACGTTGGCCGCCAATATTCCTCTCATGGGAAGGGTCGACCAGCTGGAATTTCAATGCCGATGCACGCATTCCCATTGGCACCCCAACGCTCGGGCTCAAAGCTGTAGCCCATGCTCAATGCGCCAGAGACACCCATTGACCTCACCACGAGAGTGATCGCAGCCCCCCCATGCAATGCAGGGCCTGGATGGTGACCCTCCCATGGCCAAGGCTTAGCTACGATTCGAGTCTGATTCTTTGATCTCAGGCTTCCGGGCCCCATACCCCACCATGGCGGAACAACCCCCCACCCTCGCTGCACTTCAAAACAGCGAAGCCCCCTTTGTTCTGGCCGATCACAAAGGGGTGGTTCTTGCGATCAACCCGGCCTTTGAACTGGTCTACGGCTGGAGCGAATCGGAACTGGTGGGCACCCCCCTGGGTCGGATCCTGCCCGAGGCCTTTCTGATGTCCCATGAACTGGGCTTCAGCCGTTTCCGCGCCAGCGGTACCTCCAGCGTCCTCGGCCACCCCCTGCGCCTGAGCACCCGTTGCTCGGACGGCTCCGAAATCGTCTCGGAACATTTCATCCTTGCCGAACAGCGAGAAGGTGGCTGGGTGTTTGGAGCCAGCCTCACCCCCCTGCCGGAGGGGACACCTCCAGACCAGTCCTCGCCGCATGAATGATGGGCCCGCAGGCCGCGGCCCGATCCTGGGGGAGCAACCGTTCCGCCTCAGCAGGGTCGAGAACGTTGCCGTAATAGAAGCCCTGGGCCCAGGCACAACCCAGGACGGTCAGGCGGGCATCCTGCAGTGCGGTCTCCACTCCTTCGGCCACCACCGTGATCCCAAGGGCGTTGGTCAGGCCGATCACAGCACTGACGATGGTTTCATCCTCCCCATCGGTGCCGAGCCCAGCCACGAAGGAGCGATCGATCTTGAGAATGGCGACCGGGAAACGACGCAGATAGCGCAGGGATGAGTAGCCGGTGCCAAAATCATCCACGGCCAGGCGCAGGCCAAGTTGATCAAGACCCTTCACGGTTTGCTTAGTGACTTCAATGTCATCAACCAGCACTGTTTCGGTGATTTCAAGATAAAGATTTCCCACCGGCATCCCAGTTTTTACCAATACGTCACTGACCCGGCTGGCGAGATTGGGATCCTGAAAACTTCGTCCTGAAACATTCACGGAAAGGTGCAGATCATCAAAGCCGCGCCTGATCCAGCCCGCCATCAGGCCACAGGCCTTCTCCAGCACCAGGGCATCGATCGCCACGATCAGACCCGATTCCTCCGCCAGGGGCACAAACTCCTGGAGCGGCAGGGTTCCATGCACGGGATGGTGCCAGCGGACCAGGGCCTCGAACCCCACCAGGGGACGGCCCGGCTGGAGGCTCACGATTGGTTGCAGATGGCAGGCGATCTCGCCGCTGGCGATCGCGAGATGGAGGTCAGCCTCCAGGCTGGCCCGACGCTGGGCGTCGAGGCGCATGCCCGCATCGAAGAAGCAATAGCGGCCCCTGCCCTGCTGCTTGGCCCGGTACATGGCCATATCGGCATTCTCGATCAGCCGTTCCGCGGTCTCGCCGGGCGAGAAGGTGGCGATACCCACCGAGGCACCACTGAGCAGGGTTTTGCCCTGAACCACCAGGGGCTCCATCAGCCGGGCGATCAGGCGCTGCGACAGCTGTTCCACGGCGGCCGGATCGGCCGCCGTCGCCACCACCACGAACTCATCACCCCCCAGGCGTCCAACCAGATGGTCGGGCTCCACCAGCTGCCGAAGCCTTCCAGACAGGGCGATCAGCAGACGATCACCCACCGCATGACCATGGGCGTCGTTGATGATCTTGAAGCGATCAAGATCAATGAAGAGCACCGAACAGGCGGCCGCTTCCCCCTGACGGAGCAACCGCTCCAGATGGCAGATCACCTGGGCCCGGTTGGGCAGACCGGTCAGGGCATCGTGGATGGCCTGCTCCTCCGCCTCCCGCCGCGCCGTCCGCTCCGCCGCCATGGACCGCAGGACCTGCAGGCTCATGGCGAGGCTGCGGGCCATGGCTCGCAACAGGGAGCGCTCCTCCAGATCAAAGGCCTGGGCCAGCCGGCCCACCACCAACTGTTCGGATCCCTCGATCGGTGACCACTGGCACTGCAACACGCTGGAGGTGAGCTGAAGCTCCTGGGGGCGCTGGCCGCTGGCCGCCATCAGCAGGGCCATATCCCGCTCGCCCAGCCCGATGCCATCAATCAGACGCCCCGGGGCCAGCAGGGCCACCACCTCGGCATCCACGGCCTCGCCGACGCGATGGATGACATTGCGCAGGGCGTCTGGATCCTCGAGGTCGAAGGCCGAAAGGAGTTCCGAAAGCAGATGCAGCGACCAGGAAGGTTCTGCCATCAAGACAAGGGGTCGGCGACGATATAGCTCATATAGGTTCGTTGTACAGAAAATATTGAAGATCCCTGCCCGGATCGGCGGTTCATCATTTTCACGATCAAGCCTCCCGCATCCTGCCGATCCACCTTAAGCACGAATCGCATTGGCTCAGAGATGCTGCGTTTTCTTCCGGATCGATGAACTAACGACCCGGAAGTGGAGGAGTCCCCAAGCTGACATCGCCGAAGATCGGAGGGACGGTCTCATCATCGAAGCGGCAGCTCCTGGGAACGAGCGTCACCGTCGTGGCTAACCGGGAGCCTGCAACGGTTCAGAACCAGGGCGATCGCCAGGGCCAACAGCAACGGCGCCTCTCCCCAGCGGGTGTAGGGGGTGAGCTGGCTGCGGGGCCACAGGGTGAACACGGCGCTGTCCTTCCGACCGGCCGGCAATCGATCGCGCAGCCGGCCGGCGGCATCCACCAGAACGCTGGGACCGGTGTTGGCTGCACTCACCAGCCAACGGCCTGTTTCGATCGCCCGCAACCGGGCCTGGGCCAGGAACTGCGCCTGGAGCAGCGGGGGATAGGGATCGAGGTTGGCACTGGCAAGCAACCACCCCGCCCCATCGCGGCTGGCCCGGGCAAGGGCGACACCATCGGCGATCTCATAGCAGATCGCCACGCCGATCGAACCCGCGGGCCGGCTCAACAGCCGGTCCGGCGGCCCCGGCTGTAGCCCCCCCACGGCGGAGAGGCCGTTCCAGCGCCAGAGATCCGCCAGAGGAACCCACTCGCCGAGGGGCACCAGGCGATGCTTATCCACCCAGCCCACCGGGTCGCGACCTCCCACGGCAAAGCGAAGCAGGCTGCTGTGGAGCCCCAGACCCTGCTGCCGAAACCCACCACTGAGCACCTCCACCGCCGCGGCCTCCGGCAACGGCTGCCCCGGCGCCAGGGCGCCCTCGGGTAGCAGAAGGCTCTGAACCGGTCCCTCAGGCAATCCGGGAGCACTGCGCCGCTGGGCCAGGGCCAACTGATCCAGCAAGCGGCGCTGCTGATCGACCTCGAACTTCTGGCGGGTGGGGATGGCGGGCTGGAGCACCAGCAGGTGCTCCGCAGAGCTGGACGCCGTCGCCGGAGGCGGGGCATCCAGCTCTGCGGTCACCGCGGCCAGGACCGCCAGGCCGAGCAGATGGGAACCCAGCACCACCAGGCCCACCAGGGCAAGCCAGCCCCGGCGGGAGCCGCTGCAGCTCACCAGGCGCCACAGGCACCAGCCCACCAGCAGCTGCAGCGCCGCCACCAGACCGGCCCCGCCCAATGCGGCAACCCCTGCCAGGGCCTGATCGCCGGGGAGGGCGGAACTCCCCAGCCCAATCCAAAAGAGAGGGCCGCGGGCGAGCAGCACCTCCGCCAGCCCCCACAGGCAGGAGGCGGCAATCGCCGTGGTGGGTCGCGCGGCCCTTCCCTGGCGCACCAGGGCCAGC
>Ga0209088_10000189_pt1 | contig 46073 bp, 43 predicted proteins | sample S_140625_EF_Meta_FD_187324 | JGI IMG/M metagenome (GOLD analysis project Ga0209088, IMG submission 187324) | Freshwater microbial communities from Lake Simoncouche, Canada to study carbon cycling - S_140625_EF_MetaG (SPAdes) (version 2) | ecosystem: Environmental > Aquatic > Freshwater > Lake ... | reverse complement strand
TTGCTACTTGAACAGCATACTGCTGTGGGGTTAAACCAAATTTTTTCGCTAACGCTACTTGCGTTTGAGTTAGCTTAATTTTTCCTGCACTCGTAGAACGAGATACAGAGGCAACCACTGTCGTAGGTCGTTTTTGAACCTCACCAGACCTTGGCTTGTCATTTGCTTGCCCGAATAAATCCGGAAAAGTTGACTTCATGCGACCATCAATTTGGTCGAAATATTCAGCAGAGCGGGGATCCACTCCGTTTGTGACTAGTTTTTGATGCAGCCCTAGTGCGTAGCTGGTGTATTCCTCAAACCCTTGCTGTCCGAACCACTGGTTTTTAGCCTGCCAGCGCAGAGTTTTTTCGTCCGGTTCAGCCCTTGAAGGTTGGGCTTGTTGCGTTTGTACCTCAAAATTTTCGTCTTGTAAAGGGGTTGGACGATAATTTTTTACTTGTTCTGCACGAATCTTTGCGTCCATCACAGCTTCTTGGGCTTCAATGATGGCATCCGTGTCATAGGACTCTTGGGCTTCCTTGAGTTTACGCCTTGCCATAGCCAACTCAGTATCGGCTTTTGACTTAGCGCCCTCAATGATGGCTTCTTGTCCTGTGTAAACGTTTTGCTTGAGGCGTTTGTTCTCCTCAATCAACTGCTGTGCAAGACGCTCAAGCTCTTGCTTTTCACGCATCGTGGCTTCTTTGACACGGCGCTCGTCGTGACGGGCGTGGGTCAGCTCTTTAATGCGTCCTTTGACTTTGTCAGAATAGGACTCGATCTCTTCATCGGTTGGATCAAGCACTTCACGGTCTAGGGGCTTGCGGCCTCTGTCGCGCTCAGGCGTGTCGTCTTCAATTTCAATCTCTACTTCATCAGCCCCTTCAATCTCAAACTCAACCTCGTTGGTCTTCTTGTCTTCGACTTCGTCGGGGAACTTGTACGGTTCAGCCATATTCTTCCTTTCAAGCGCGGGTCAGGCCGCGAGGGTCTTGCACAACAGCATCAACTTGGTCATCGTTGATGAGACGAAACTCCTTGCCAAAGATCTTAAATCTTGTACCGGAGTAAGTACGTACTAACACAAAGTCGCCCTCTTTACACCATGCCCCGTTAGGAAACTTGGCGGTGTCGTTGTACGCATCAGGGCCTACTTTCAAAACAAACAACACAGTGGTTGCTGTTTCTTCTTGGCGCATAAACTCAATTGGTTTATACAGGTTTGACCCTGCAATCTTCTCGTCGACATCTGGCACAGCGCAAAGAATCTTCCAACCTGTTGGGGTGGGAAGTTGCGTGGCTTTCATTTCGTCTGAAGCATCAGGCTCGGGTGCATCCAAAGATTGGATGGGTTCAGGCAGTGCAAAAGCACCGGGGGAGAGATCAAGATCACTCATTAGATTCTTCAACTTTCTGTGCAAGGTCAAGTAGATAACGCTCTGCAAGGGCTAGACCCTGAATAATCCCGCAGAGTTTTTGGTACTCTTCAAAAGTACGGCACGAACCCCCAGCCAAGTCATCGGCATAGTTGTTCATGTCAGTGCGTATTTTTTCACGTAATACGCGTACGAAGTCTTGGATCATGATTTGGGCTCACGTTGATTTCTACTATTTGAGAGCGCAGCAGTACGCGCTTGTAAATCCATCTGGGCTTTACTCTTTGCGATGTCGGAACCCATTTGGATACCGGCACGTTCTTGCTCAAACTGAGCTTTGTTTTTGCTCTCGTTGATTTGTGCACCAACTTTAAGAGCATCTAGTTCCAACCTGCCACTGACTTCTTGCTCTTTCAACTCTTGTGCGTCGGCCTTGGCAGCGGCATCCATCATCATTTTTTGTTTCTTTAACTCTAACTCTTGGCCTTTGAGTTGTAGTTCTTGCATTTGCAACTGCATGACGGGGTCTTGCATCTGTTGCTGTGCCTGCATCTGCGCAGCCTTGGCTTGATTCTGCATCAACACTTGCTGAGCCGCTTGAGCCATCATGCCGGACAACGCAATCTCAATCTGCGGTGGCAACTTCTCATCTTCGGGCGGCAGCGGCATGCCCAACTGTTGCTCAATTTGCTGACGCATTTTGTAACCAACGTGTTCTGCAATGTGAGCCGTGATTGCGCCCATGATTCTAGGAGCCTGTGGGTTTTGGCCAATGAACTGCTGCATCATTGGGTCTTGCATCAACATCATGTGCACTTGAATGTGAGAATCGTGATCCTGATGTAAGAAGGCCTTAAGCGGTTTACCTTTGAGTGCATTCTGGTTTTCCTGCACTGGGTCGATTGGCTTCTGATCGTCCTCAATCGGTACAAGTTTCTCAGCGTTTTTGATACCCAGCACGTTCAACATACCGCGGTGTAACTCTGGCAAGTTGTAAATGTCCGGAGCCATCTGCGCCATTTGAATGACGGCTTGATATTGGACAACGCGCTGAGACATGGTCGCAGCGTTGGGGTCTGACACGGGGATAACATCCACCAAGTCATAGTCGGCTTTCTTAGCTTTGCGAGTGCCGTACTCGGGTGTGTATGTGTAGTCCGCGTCAGTGTAGTCGCGGATGATGTTCTTCAAGAGCTTGAACTCTTGCTTCAGCGCAAAGTGCACACGAGCCTGCACCGCAGTCATTACTTTCAGTTGTCTCTCTAACAGCGCAAGTGTGGTTCCAACAGGAGCCTGCGCAGACATGTCAGACACCTTCATGTCAGCAGTCGCGGCAAAACGACGACCTTCATCAACAATTGTCTGCATTAAGTTAAACAGAGTAGCGCTTGGCTCTTTGTATGGCAGCGGCAGGATGTTGTCGCGAATCGTGCCCGAGCCAACGTCTACATCACGGAACTCTCCGGGTGCGATTGGTGTATCGTCGCCCTTGATTCGCAATCCGCGTGTCTTGAGTCCACCGGGCAAGTTGCTGAGTGTTCCTGCATCGACGAGTTGTCGCATGAGGGAGGTAGCGGATTTAGCAAAGCCTCCGATAAGATGGAAAAGCCCGAAGCCGTAAGCTCCAAAACCCGGGATATATTGGTAGTGCACAAAGTGTTGGCGTTTGAGTCTGAGGTCATCTTCTTCTTTCCAGTTGCGGCGGATCGACAGAATGTCGTTGGAGCCTTTAATCAACGTGACAACGTACGGCAGCATGATGCCGGTCTCTTCACCAGAGTCGTCCTTGTCCTCGTAACCTTCAAGGTTCAAATCTACATGGCACTCATAAAGCGTGTAGCGGTCGTCATTCAAATCACTAAAGCCTGTCTCTTTGTCCTTGGCTTTCTGAATGTCTGTCAGATCTTTTGGTGCGTCAGGCAGATCAACGTCAATGTAGAAGCCTGCTTGCTGAAGCTTGATGATCTCATTTTTGGTCTTACGCATGACGTGCGTGATGCGGTAGCAAGTATCTAAATCCGTTGTACCGTACGGCAGATACATATCTTCCGCAGGAATAAACATCGACACCTGACGGCCTAGATTGGGATCGTAGTACACCTTCTTAAATGCTGAGCCTGTGGCTGGCAGTGACCAGAGCATGCGCTCGTGTTCAGCGCGGTACTCCGTCATGACTTCCGTCAACTCGTAGTTCATGTCGTCTTCAACGTTAGACGCGACTTCTTTCATCTCTGGCGTTTCTTTACCAATGAGTTTGCTACGCACAGGCCCTTGGGCTGGGAACGTCTCTGTAATTGTCTCTGCTTGGAAACGCACAACAGCTTCTGTAATCATAGGGTGGAACACACCGCATGCGCCATTCCAAGGTTCTGTGCGTTCTTCTATCTGCAATCCCAGCAGCTTCAGACCATCAACGTATGTCTTCTCCCAATCCTTGCGGCCATTTTTGTCATTGTCAATATCAGACACCAAGTCACCAGCCAGCGACTGCAAGGCACCATCTTTTATGTACTCGGCCAAGTTATCATCAAAGCCTTCTTCATTGTCATCTTCTTTGCCGATGGTGATTTCTAATCCATCCATACCAATGGTGACTTCTTCTGGATCAACAATTTCAATCTCAATGGGTGATTCTTGCTCGCCCAGCGCGTCGATGCCCATGGGTTGTTGGTAAAGAGCTTTGTCGATGTTCGTTGCCATGTGTGTTCCTAGTAGTATTCGTGTTTCCTACGGCGAAAGATTTCAAGGTCATCTTTCTCGTCTGTGTCTAAACTGATAAAGCCGCCTTGCCTAAAGCGTAGCAGCGCCTGTGTTGTCGTATCCACGTAGTCGTCGTGCTCCCCAACTGGGAACGCGGCCATCTCTTCAATCACTTCTCGTGCCCAGCGTGTGTCGGGTGCCCAGACTTTACCACTGCTGAACAAATCTGCAACAGCGTTGACACGCACCATCTTGTCGTTACCGCGACTGGGAGAGAACTCTTGGACTGGGATTCCCAACGCCCGGAGTTCCTGAATCAGTGGTGCGCCAGCTGCCTTTTTCTCCACAATGAACGCGTCTGGTTCCCACTCTTTGTAGTGTTTGAGCGCAACAACCTTGAGTTCAGGGAAAGCCATCCTGTCTTTGAAAGCATCCAACAACATAAGCTGAGGCGTATCGTTTTCTTCCTCATTGTAAAAAATCCCCCACGTCGTACAAGCAGAATAGTCGGAGTTGTTCTTGGTTTCAAACGCCGTATCCCAAGACTGAATGATGTACTCACACCTTGGCGGGTCATCTGGTTCCCAAATACGCCACATTTTACGGCTGACGATGGCCGAGTTCTCAGATGTGGGCTGCTGCATATACTGCGCGTTCCAATATCGGGGGTCAATCGACGCTTTTGTAGCTTTTAAGCTATCAAGTGGCCACTGCTCGGGCCAAAGAGACTTCTCGTTGTCCTCGTCTTCGTTCAAAATGGCCGGAAGCTCCACAATCTCCCACGGAATTGCATCGGGATTCTTAGACTGATAGTCAATTAAACGCCCAGTCAGGTCTAATAGTGACCAACGCGTCATCACAATTATGATCGCACCGCCCGGCATCAGACGTTGGAGCGGCCCCGTCTGGAACCACGACCATGCGGTATCAAAAGCCAACCGACTATTGATTTTAACGTCCTGCTCTGAGTGAGGATCATCAATAACGAACAGATCAGCACCACGACCAGCAAGAGCGCCCCCGACACCAGCAGCATAATACTGACCGCCAGCGCTTGTAGACCACTTACCGGCAGCCTTCTGATCGTCTGCCACCAAAGTTTGCGGAAAAACATCTCGATATTCATCTGAATCAATCAAGTTACGTACGCGCCGACCAAAGTCTTCAGATAGACCCGCAGTGTGCGTGCCCATGATGATCTTCTTGTTGGGATACTTGCCAAGGAAGTACGCGGGAAATAGGTAAGATGAGAACTCAGACTTACCCATACGTGGCGCGATGTTGATAATCACACGCTTTTTCTTACCCTCAACCACGTCCGAGAATATCTTAGCTAGCTTCCTGTGGTGTGGGCCAATCTTAAACCCGGGATAAACAGATGTAGCAAAGCCCAACATGTTTGTTTTAGCAGCCGTAAGGCTAGCGCGGCGCTCTCTAATCTCAATATCATCCAGCAATTCAATCTTGTCTTTAAGACTCATGAACGGAAGCGCCTTCTGGATGGCCTCAAGCTCTACCTTGCTGATAGAAGTGAACTGCTCAAAGTCCATCTGGCCCATCATTCTTCTCCACTGGACTATCATCTGGGCGCTCGGAAACGTCCACCACGTCTATCACCCCCATGAACTTGGCCAACTTATCTTTGATGCGTTGCTCAACTTCAGCATCAGACATCTCAATCTTTTTGACCTCAATCTGCTCAGTAAAGAGCCCCACTTCCGTGACCTTGCCTAGCGCGATTAAAGCTTTCAAGCGGATGTTGGCGTTGGGGGACTTTGTCTCTTCAACCAGTTTAGCTACCGTGTAGCCCCGGATCTCCTGCGCCATGTCTATAAACTGCCAGTCGTACGCAGCCAACATACCTGTTAGATGTCTTACAGCCGCTGGGGTTTTTAGTTCCGCAAGAGATGCTTTTTGATCGGCGCTGTCCGTGTTGGTGGTCACGGCATTAAACGCTTTTCGCGCCGCCTGTGTCTGCTGTTGGTTAGCAACCACTTCGTCGTCATCCACACCTAACTCTGCTAACCACTGCTCTGTAGCAACTTGCGCCGACAGAATATCACTGGGCGTCGCGTCGTCCAGTTTTTCAAAGTTTCCCCGAGCGGTGACCTCAGGTTCAAAATGCACCAAGTGATCTAACATGCGTAGGAATCCTTTTCAGTTGCTTCCTCGTTGGCGCTAGTGTATACTCCTTTTCGGCATCGACGCAAGTCCTTGCTTCTCCTTGATGGTTTCCAGTTGCCATCTTTGCCCCGGACTAAACACCCGGGGCTTTTTTTCGCCTCGAGGTTTTTCCAATTTTTATAAAATTTTTTGGGGGCACTGTGTTTTTGTACAGTATTGTGATTCCGGATTTTTTAGAAATTGAATCGTGGTTACGAAACAGTGTTCACACCATGACGGCACGGCACACCCCAATAGGGCTTGGTGGGGGTATGGTGGGGGTCAAGAGTGGAGAACTCTCCACATTGTCAAGGGGATACGGCAACAACTTGTGGTATACTAGATGCATCGATTGGGGGAACTCAGTCGGTTCGGTTTGCCTCGCCCGTCTGCGAGGTTTTTTCTTTTGGAGATTCAATCATGAACATTCAGTTCGATCGTTACATCGTCGCCGTCGGTAAGGCATTGGAAGCAAACGCCAAGGTAGGCACAGCACTCAAAGCCTTCAAGCCTATCTACGATAAAGCTACGCCAGAGAAACAGTTCGAGTATCGCTTGGCTGTTGGCACACTCATTGGTAAGCACTACGAGTGCGAGACTCGTGAGTCTGTCTATCGTAATGAAAAGACTGTCGCATGGGATGGCGACAACAAAGAGTTGGCAAGGGCGGCAATGAAGTATTACTTCCCACTCAAGCCACGCAAAGCTACTGACAACAAGACAGACCCAGTAGCCGAATTGCTCAAGAAGTTCAACGCACTCAGCGCAGGCGAGAAGCGTAGATTCCTCAAAGCAATCTAAGTGTGGAGAATTCTCCACAGTTTTTTCGGAGAGCACAGCGGGCGAGGTCTGCCCGCTGTTTCATTTAATGTCCAACCAAGGAATCATCATGAACGACAAGCTATTCATATTCTGCTTAACCATCTGTGCTTGCGTAGCTCTTGGCTACGGCTTTGATACAAGCGGTTACTACTTACGCCAAGCACTACTCGTGCTTGCAGGCTACACCATTGCAGGTGTCTTATTCATCATCAACTCAAAGGAATAATCATCATGAGCAAGAACAGCAAGAACAAACACTACGCCCTCTCACAGATGCGCGAACTACGAGCAGAGTTCGTAGCCATGCGTGACCAGTGGGAGAAAGACCCACGAGCAGTCATCGCACACAAAGCCAAGCTCAAAGAGCAATACAACTACGAGGCACGACAAGAGTGGGACACCATCAAGCGTGAGTCCAAACAACTGCGTAGCGCACGACAAGCAGGTAAGCAATCACGACTGTTCTAAGTGTGGAGAATTCTCCACATTCATCTCTCCACAACGTATTGTGGAGAAGTAGGGTAAAAGTGTTGTATTTTCGCACATACCCACCACTTGACACAACTGGACACACACGAGGGTATCGCGTAACCCGCATGGATGCTAGCGATTGCGATGTCCACGTCCACAATACCTATATATATAAATACAATTTTCATTTAGATATATATATTTGTGTATTGCTGGGTGTCCTGTTGTTCATGTTTTCAAGTTTGTTTAAGTGTTCTTGAAAAATGGTAGGTATTTTGGTCAGACATGGTATAACACCAGTGTTTATGCGGCTCTCCGCTTACCCACATATAGTGGGTAAGCTCGCAGAATGGTGGGCCAGTTACAAAACCAAGTGGGCCAGTTAGCCCCAACCTGTAAGGAAATAGTATGCAAATCAAAACTTGCGCTAAATGTGGGGAGTCGCGCCCCCTCAAAGAGTTCTCGTACCTCGCAACGTATGCACAGTCAAAAGCATGGGGTCGAGCAGGCAATGTACGCATGACGCTCGAGTCAAAGAACTGCAAAGCTTGTCGTCCCAAGCGCAAGTCAGTCAGTCAACTGACCAAGAAAGAGATACTCAACAAGGTGCGATCGGGCGAGATGAGCATATTCACCGCCAAGATTCTTCGTTCCAAACAGAAGCAGGCAGAGCACAACAAGCAAGCTATCGCATCCCGCAAGCGGTGGCTCAAGGCATGGAAAGCTGAACTCAAAGAGATACTCAAGCCCATCGCCAAGGAAATCATCAGCGCACGCAATACATGGCTATACGCCAGAGACAAGGGCTACGTCGACAAGGCAGAGTTCTACTTCGAGTACTGCGCGATGCTCAAGCATGAGAAAACCCACGCTGAGATGAGCCACATGCTCAAGCCAAGCCGCCCCCTATCCTCAAGGTGGGCGTACTACATAAGCCCCGCAGTATTCACTCGGGTCAGAGAGATGTGGGCGGCACTGCCCCCGATACACAAGGCAGGGAAGATACCCCTGCTGATTACGTACCGCCCCGATGGGGACAACTGAATGTGGAGAATTCTCCACAATGCCGCCAGTCATTACTGGCAAACAACTTAGGGAGAAGTAAATGAAACTAACACAAGACGAACTATGGGATTTGTCCGAGATTGCTTGGGCTCACGCTCAACACAACGACGAAGACCCCGAGTATTACGACAAGTTCGAGGCATTGCACAAGAAACTTACGGCAATGGCAATAGCAATCAGAGATAAAAAGGGAGAAACAAAATGAACTTAATTGAACAAGCAATCGAGGAATACTGGGGTGAGCGATGCGATGACTACGAAGAGGGGTGCGTAGTGTGTGACGCATGGCGTGAGTACGACAACCTAGTGACGGACAACAAGGTAGCCAACGAGATAGCGCAGAAGGCTTTCACAGAGGTGAACAAAGACGGCAAGTTCGTACCGCCGATCTCGCTGACCAAGGCGCAAAAGCCAACGCTATCGGAGTGGATGGCATGGCTTAAACAAGGGGAGAAGTAATGCTAACTAAATGGGAAAAATTCGAACGTGTGATGCTACTCGTAGCCATCATTGTCTTAATCCTTGACCTGTTCTATTGGAGAGGGGGCTAACAAAAAAATCGGTCATCCTTGCTTTGTGGAGAATTCTCCACATTTCGTTTATCAATTTAATTTTTTGGAGATTTATCATGGAACAAACAGTTCAAACAGAAACAACGCAAACCACTCAACCATCAATGCCTACTACGGCGCTGTTCACCACGCTCATGGCGCTCGTTGAGAACTACATCAAAGACATTGTGCAAGCACAGGTCATAGAGATCATGACCAACCACCAAGCCATGCGAGTTATTGACGATGGCTTTGAGAAGAAGATACGCGACATAGCCGAAGAGGTTGCAAGCGAAGCGATCAGTACGCACAACGACGACGAGTATCACGTCAGTGAGGATGCCATCAATGACATGGCAACAAGCGCGGTGGAAGATCACGACTTCGACAGCAAGATCAACGACGCGGTTCACGATGCGATCAACGATTGGGACTTCACAGATGTCATTACGGCATCCATCAAGGACAACATCACGTTCAGCGTCACAGTAGACTAATGGAGGAACCATGGAAACAACTACGCAATCCCTTGCGTTTCAACAACTCTCTAACTATGCCAAGCAACAGGCAATCAGCAAGTATGGTGACCCGCCCGATGACTGGCATGACGAGATCATCAACCGCGCAAAAGAGGACGGCCCCGCAAGGGGCTTCGTAATAGACAACGTGGCGTTCAATGGTTTTCACTCACAAGGTGACGGCGCATCGTGGACTGGCTACGTTGATCTGCCTGACTTCATCGAGTACCACAACAAACCAGACGCGAAAGACTTTGCACAGTACGTTGTACTGAGAGAGTTAATCAAAGATGGATGGTGCGAAGAACAAGTCAGCATCAGTCAGCACGCCTACTATTACAGTCACAGCGGCACGATGCGTAGCGGTGGCGTAGACGATCGCATCCACTACGTAGACGAAGATTCGGTTATGGACAGAGGTATCTTGGAGGGCGCTAATGTGAAAGAGCTAGCCAACTCCATCAATACCGACTATCTATTCAATGAGCTTGACGAATGGATATTAAGCAGAGCAAAAGACTTTGCCGATGACATATACAAACAACTACGAGAAGAGTACGACGCATACACAAGCGAAGAGTACTTCATAGACTTGTGCGACATCAACGGATGGCGCTTCGATAACAACGGCAACATAGTAGAGGGAGATCATCATGGGGTATAGATCAGACGTAGCGTACATCATTAAGTTCAATGACATCGAGACACGCGACAACTTCGTAACGCTGATGCTTGCGAAGAACGAACCGCAGATTACACAAGCAATCAATGAGTGTGAGTATGGGTACAAGGACGACCCGATCATCACGTTCAATGAAACAGACTTGAAGTGGTACGACAGCTTCGAAGATGTGAAAGCTCACCACAATCTAATGAAGTACGCAGTAGAAATTTATCAACACAAGGGAGGGAGGTATAGATTCATCAGCGTTGGAGAAGACGGCGCTGAGCAGTTTGACGAAGACGATAACGAGAATGATTTGTATGACTACATCACAACAGTTCATGCAATAGAGACAAGTTTCCCACGCATCCCCACAGGGGAATCAACAGTAACCACAACACAGGAGTAATTATCATGGCATACGTATGTAAAAACTATGACGAAGCAGTAGGCACATTCGCAATGCGAGGTGCAGTACGCAGTATTAAATGGCAACCCAACGAGCGACCTCTTGACCCCAAGCCTGTGGCGCATCACAGACTTATCGAGGGCAGTAATGAGTATGGCAAGTACTTCGACGTCAAGCTATATCAGACTATCATGGCGCGGTTTTACGAGCCCAAGGTAGAAGACGGCAAGCGTGTCGAACGTAGGTTGTACATGGGTCACTCATCGCAGACCAGTAAGCAGTTCATGTACTACACACTACGCGTTGACGTTGGTGCGAACAGACAACGTGATAGCGACGACATGTACAGCGACGAGTCAATCATCATGCCCATCTACACCGAGCACTTCATGAAAGATGAGGGTGTGCCGTTCAGCTTAGATTCTTATTGGGTTGACGGCGTGCTAGACCCCACACGCTCACGCCACACACCACACTACCGACTAGTCGCGGACACCGATGTCCGCAAGTACAAGGCAAAGGTTGCCGCACACTTCGAGCCATACATCATGCTTGCACAGATGCGTATGCCAGAGTTCAAAGCTTCGTGCGACATCAACTATCGCCTCGGACAGAAGTTCGGTGGTGAGGGATTCAATCGTGCCTACTACATGGCGATACAAGAGATGTGGACTGACCCCGAGCCACGACAAGGGGACATCGATGTGTTCTTTGCGATGTGTCAGAAAGCCTACGACATCATCGCATCCAAGCGCGGTATGCAACAGGCCGACTTTCAGGTAGGGGGCTCTTGGTATAGCCGACAGAATGGTAATCAAAATAGCACAGTCGACGAGCTAGCTAAGCCTATCGAGACGACTGAGTTCAGGCGTGCCATCCTTGACAGGATACACAAATACGTTGGTAGCAACACAATGAAGAAACCAGAGGAGGTGAAACAATTCCCGAAACATTCTGAATACCCACGTTCTAATATTCACACCTGAGTTACCTCAGGGTTTCCGCTAGGTTGTCAAGTCTTTGACAACCTATGCTATAATTCTTTCAAACAAAACAGGAGAAGCACTATGAGCTATGAGAAGATGACTCTCAATCAGAGAGTCCAAGCCGCAAACATTGACTGTATGCGTCACCCTAAATTCGCTTTGCTGTCTGGCGTCATCATGCTAGGCAAGAGCGAAGTGTCAGACAAGATACCTACTGCCGCTACCAATGGTCGTGACAAGAAGTATGGTGCTGACTTCATTGCTGTACTCAACCGCAAGCAGATGCGCTACCTTGTACTGCACGAGAACTTTCACGTTGCACTCAAGCATTGCATCTTGTTCAAAGAGTACACACGCAAGATGCCTAAGCTTACCAACATCGCACAGGACTATGTGGTCAACGCACTCATCGAGGAACTTGACCCTGACTTCAAGTTTGTCGAGCGTCCTACTGAGTCGTTGCTCATTGATCGTAAGTACTTCGGTTGGTCATTCCCTCAGGTACTCAACGATCTACTCAAGCAGGGCAAGAAGGAACCTGACAAGGGTGACAAGGGCGATGGTGGTGGCGGTGACTTCGATGAGCCCCTCGATGCGCATGAGGATGGCGAGTTCGATGACAACCCAGTCGAGCAAGACAAGCTAGGCAAGCAGATCGACGATGCCAATCGTCAGGGCGAGATACTTGCACGCAAGCTCGCAGGCAAAGAGGGTGGTGGTCGTGACATCTTAGGCACTGCCAAGGAACGCACGACTGACTGGAAGGAAGCATTGCAGGAATGGATTAGCTCTATCTCTGCGGGCGATGACAACTCACGCTTCTGTCCTCCCAACAAACGCTTGCTCGCTTCGGGCTTCGTTATGCCATCACACTTCACTGAGTCTGTCGGTGAGCTTATCCTTGCTGTTGATACATCGGGCTCTATGTATCCTTACTATCGTCTGCTGTTCGGTGAGATCGCTCGCATCTGCAACATCACCAAGCCTGCGGGTGTGCGTGTGTTGTGGTGGGACACCAGTGTATGTGGTGACCAATCATTCAAGCCTGCTGACTACGAACAGATCGCTTCGCTCATGAACCCCAAGGGCGGTGGCGGTACTACTCCTGATGTTGTTGTCCACTACATCAGGGAACACAAGATCGACGCTCGGGCAATCGTCTGGTTGACAGATGGTTACCTTGGTTGCGATACCCCGAATACCCCAATGCCATCTCTGTGGGGTGTGGTAGAGAACGAGTCATTCGTTCCTACTCATGGCAAAGTCCTGCGTATTTCTGTTTAACTTAATCTTTGGAGAACCTTATCATGAATCAATTCTTATCTGCATCACAAGTTGTTTCCCTCGTTGCCGCTATCGGTGACAAGCGCACAGTAATCGTGGAGGGCGAGAACGGCATCGGCAAGACTGCCCTCTTCCATGCACTACGCAAGCTACCCAAGTTTGCTAACCACATCGCTGTGCAACCTATTGACTGCACTCAGTTGTCTGACGGCTCTGTGTGGATGCCTGACCTCGATCGTGAGAATGGCGTGTCTCGTGAGTTACCCAACGAGCGCTTCGGTGTCAGCGCGTTCAATCAACTCGGTGTCAACAACTCCAAGCCTATCCTCGTGGGTCTTGATGAGATCGCCAAGGCACCGCAGTTCATCAAGAACGTACTAGCCCCGATCATCTATGAGCGCAGGGTCGGCAACTATCACATGCCTGAGGGTAGCGTTGTCGTGTGCTTCACCAATCTATCCATCGAGGGTCTTGGTGATTCCATTCAAGCTCACTTACGCAATCGTCTTGTGTTCGTCAAGATGCGTAAGCCTAGCGCTGACGAGTGGGTCAAGTGGGCTACTGACAATCGTGTCAACCCAATGATTATTGCTTTCGTCAGCAACGAGCCACGCGTTATGCAATCGTTCCTTGACTATGAGAAGGGCGGTATGTTCGAGGGCAAGGACTTGTCCAAGGACAACGGCTTCATCTTCAACCCCAAGTCTATGCAACTTGCATACGCTACGCCTCGCTCATTGGTTGCGGCTAGCGACATTCTCGATGCGGGTCTTGGTGTTCTCGATGACGACACACTTGAGGCGGCTCTCGTTGGTACTGTCGGTGCTACTACTGCACAGGCATTGTCATCGTTCATTCGCTTCGGTCGTGAGATCTGCGAGTACTCTCGCGTTATCAAGTCACCTGATACAGCACCGCTGTCCGACAACCCTACGGCGCAGTTGATTCAGGTATTCCAGTTCGTTACTCGCGTAGCGGACAGGACAGAAGCAGAAGCCATCGTCAAGTACGTGTGGCGTATGCGTGCAGAGATGCAGTCGATCTTCTGCAACACAGTGGCAACAAGTCAGCGTGTGGCTATGTTCGCTACGATCAATGAGTTCGGTCGCATGTTAGCCGAGCACAAAATCTTTTTCTCAACCAAGTAATCACAAGGAGTTCTTATCATGACAACTACACCTCGCCTCAACATCGACACATGCGCAATGCTTGTGGAGTTCAACGCTTCTGTGTGGACAGCACGCAAGCTAGACAAGACTACCACCAACGAAGTGGTGGCAAGCAAGAACGCGGGGGCTAAAGATGCCGCCCGTGTCAACAAGCACCTGCTCGCAGGTCGCACCGAGTTGGACATCATCCAACAAGCGGTCGGTCGCGCACGTCAATTCGTGTACGACAACACAGCACCTTGGTCTGACTCAGGTCTGCGCCTCTTACCTACTGTCAACTTCATGAAGTTCACTGAGCGCATGAATGACTTCGAGGAAGAGATGGAGGCACTGGTCAAGGCTTTCGTTGTTATCTACCCTACGCTTATCACGGCGCAGGCATTGGCTCTCGGTGATATGTTCAAGAGAGATGACTACCCCACCGCTAACGAGATGATGACTAAGTTCTCATTCCGCGTTAACTACATGCCAGTCCCATCATCGGGTGACTTCCGCGTAGACGTGGGCAACCAAGCACAGGCAGAACTCAAGGCTCGCCTTGAATCTCTGACACAGGAACGCATCGACTCTGCTATGGCAGATGTGCGTGAGAGACTTAGCACCCACCTCAAACGTATGTCAGACAGATTGACTACTGACTATGTGGGCGGTGAGGCTAAGCAAAGGCGCTTTCACGACACGCTTGTCGATGGTGCGTTAGAGTTGTGTGATCTCACTAAGGCATTGAACGTAACCAATGACTTGGCTCTTGAGACTGCACGCAGTCAGTTGGAACAACTACTCGTGGGGGTTACACCAACAGACTTACGTAAGAACGAGGCTATCCGTCAAGACGTCAAGAGAAACGTCGATGCCATCCTCGACAAGTTCAACTTCTGAAAGGTAACCATGAAAACTAAATACTTAACACACGTTCGTCGCATATTTGCTACATACGATGCGCCCCCCGAAACCATCCGCAGTTATCAACGCCAATGGGTACGCTCTATCCGTAGGCTTGGTGACAAGTGGTTGGTTGCACGTCAGGTACAACGCTTGGAGTCGTAATGAGATTTCGCAGATCCGCTACACCAAAGAAATATCTGACGCAGGCAGAGGTAGAGAGTCGTCTGTATGGCGCACCTCTGCCTGATCTACATAAGAACACGCGCCCCTTGAGTGAGGGTGCGTTGGAAGCTAAAGAGATTCTCAACAACCTATTACACAGAAAGGAAACGGTCATGCCTGATATTCAGTCTGCACTTCAAACCGCAATCGATGCGTGGGAACCCACCCCCACAGGACAACAACTCAAGGAGAAACTTATGTCTAAAACCCCATTTGCAATTCAGAACAACGTAACCCGAGTCACCTTTGATTATATAAAGTCACACCCGGGCACGACCGCCGCCGCCGCAAGCAAAGATCTTGTCAAGAATGGCTTCAAAGAATCATCAGTTACGGCTCTCATGGCGCAATTTGTCCGCGCTGGTCTGGCTACTCGGGATAACAACCATGGCTATCGCGTGACTGTGGACGAATACGTACCTATGAAGGCGAGCGCTAAGTACACAAAGAAAGATGCGGTCAAGGCGAAGCCTGCGCCTAAGGCGCGTGAGCCACAGAACGATGGCATTGCCGCGCTACATCCCGAAGCTACAAGCAAGCGCGTGGTGAATACGATCGTGTTTGGTAAGCCTCCAGAAGAAGTTGTTAAACACATGAACGTAATACAAGCACGCGAGTTGTATGATTACTTGAAGAAAATGTTTGGAGGTTAATATGAGAGAAGATCTAAGACAACAAGCGTTTCCGGACGACGGCAATTTCGGCATCAGCATGCGCGACTACTTTGCGGTGCGAGCTATGCAAGGTATGCTCAGTAACAACGAGCTAACGACAGTGATAAATTCACACGACCAGTTTGCAGAGATAGCGTACAGAATGGCAGACGCTATGCTGAGAGCGCGAGAAGCGTAACGTGAAGAGTAACCACAATACTATTCGTGCGTTACTCAAACAACACCCCGATGGTTTGAAGTCAAGCGATATTTCTAAGCTAACTGGCATAGACGTTCGTTCTGTCAACAAATCATTGGAGAGTGTGTTTGGCGTATACGTCGATCGGTGGGAGAAGTCAACTCACCGCAATACACTAGCCGCAATTTGGGTAGTCGTTGACGTGCCTGAGAACTGCCCAAAACCAAACTACACTGGCAGAAGAAGCGTAAAAGAATCCAAGGACTGACGTGTTTAGATAAGGCGATTTGTGCAAGCCTAGTAGATGCGACCACACTTTGTCAGCAACAAGGGGCGTCAGTCCTTTAAAGAATGACCTCTTGTTGCTATTCCACAACGCGATACGAGGGGGCGCGTAATCTACTTCACCCCCTCACCTAATTAACAGGAGGTTGACATGTCAACGCCAGAAGTAAAAGTCAAGAAGCAAATACGTAAAATACTAGATGAGTTGGGCGTGTACTATGCCATGCCCATCGGGACAGGATACGGGAACTCAGGGGTGCCTGACTTCCTTGTATGTGCTAACGGCAAGTTCGTTGGCATCGAAGCGAAAGCGGGTAAGGGTAAAACCACCGCGTTACAAGAAGCCCATCTAAGCCGCATACGTGGCGCAGGAGGGATAGCCGTTGTCATCAACGAGGACAACATACAAACTTTAAAGGAGGTCTTATCATGACCAAAGACATAGAAGAAACACGCGAACGTCGGGCTCAACAGCAGAAAGTGGAAGCCGCAGTAGACGAATTGATGGAACTGATGGGTGATAAAGAGGTGAACATAGGCATCTCTGCACTTTTAAGCTACCTGTGTACGCTTGCATACAAGACGGGCTACCCCCGCGATAAGTTAATCGCGTACATCACCACGCTCTACGAAATGCATGAGAAGAAAAAATCATGATGTCACAGGAAGAGCTAGAGCATCGAGTTATGAAGATGTCGGATGAAGAGCAAGCGCATTTCAAGTTGTTGATACACAAGTTGGTGATGTGTTATGGAGAAGGCAAGGCGCAAGCTGTTGTCATTGTTGGCCGCGCTGAAGACGCGGTTGCAGGAGTCGTCACCCTAAACTGTGATGAGATGGAGGCGTCGCAACTTATGTTGGCGGCAAACGATTTTTTCGGCTTTTTAAACGTCCTCGGCGCACCACCCAAGGAGAACTTTAATTGAGCAAACCATACGACAGAATAATAACCATCGACTTTGAGACGTACTGGGACAGCAAAGAGTACACGCTCTCTAAGATGACAACCGAGGAGTACATACGCCATGATAAATTTAGAGCGTTCGGAGCTTGCGTCCATGTATACGGAAGCGATGAACCAATTAGATGGTTTGGAGACGCAGAGCTACGTCAGTACCTTGATGGGGTTGACTGGGGACGAACCGCAGTGCTTGCCCACAACGCACAGTTCGATGTATCAATTATGGAGTGGAAGTACAACGCCCGACCATGTTTCATCTTCGACACGTTATCGATGGCGCGAGCTTTACGTGGCGTGGAAGTTGGTAACAGTCTTGCCAAGCTTTCCAACGACTTTGGACTTGCCCCAAAGGGTAACGCTGTTTACTCGACAAACGGATTGTCCGAACTTACCCCTGTTGTTGAGGAAGAACTTGCGAACTACTGCAAACATGATGTGTATCTGTGCGAGGAAATATTCAAGAGACTTGTTGTTGCTTACCCATCCAAAGAGTTAAGGCTCATCGACATGACGCTCAAGATGTATACGCGTCCGCTGTTGCAGTTAGATCAACCAATGTTAGCAAAGGCATTAGCCGAGGAGGAAACCGCTCGTGAACAACTATTACAGAGGCTCGGCGTGGAAGATGCTGAGTTGGCATCGAACCCAAAGTTTGCTGAACTACTTACAAAACTCGGTGTGGTTCCGCCCACAAAGACAAGCAAGACAACGGGGAAGACCACGCTCGCTCTTGCCAAGAACGATGCCCTATTTCAAACGCTACTTAATAGTGAACGTGAAGACGTTGCCCTACTTTGTCAAGCGCGTCTTAAAGTTAAATCAACCACTGAGAGAACGCGTGCTCAAAGATTCCTTGACATCGGCAAACGCGGCACGCTTCCAGTTCCGCTCTCGTACTACGGGGCGCAGACAGGGCGGTGGACAGCGGCCAAAGGCTCGGCAATCAACATGCAAAACCTCAAGCGAGGCTCATTCCTACGCAAAGCAATTATGGCTCCGGAAGGACACCAACTCGTTGTGGGGGATCTTTCGCAGATTGAACCGCGAGTACTCGCGTGGCTTTCAGATTACGAAGACATGCTCAACATCTTCAGGTCAGGTGGTGACCCTTATGCCGCGTTCGGTGCGCAGATGTTTAACATACCCGGACTCACTAAGGACTCTCACCCCGATTTACGGCAGTCTGCAAAGAGCGCGTTGCTTGGGTGTGGTTACGGGCTCGGGTGGGCGTCCTTTGCGTCGCAGTTGTTGGTAGGCTTTCTAGGTGCGCCGCCTGTGCGGTATTCGCGGGACTTCGCAAAGCGATTAGGCGTCGATTCGGAGTATGCGCAATCGTTCGTAAAGATAACTGACATTGATGACAAGCTGTTCGACATACCACACACGTGTTCTACAGAAGACTTGCTGAACCACGTACTTGCGTCCAAGGCAATCATAGATACATACAGGAGGACTGCGTACCCTGTTGTAGCGTTCTGGAGTCTCTGTGAAACAGCTTTACACAGGGCGCTTGTAAAGGGCGAAGAACTGGTGTATAAATGCATCACGTTCCGCAAAGGTGAGATAGAATTACCAAATGGGATGAAGTTGTTGTACCCTGATCTTCGCTATGAGACGGACGACAAAGGTAGGAGCCAAGCAGTCTATGGGCCACACGCTACCAAGTTGTATGCAGGAAAGATAACGAACAACATTACGCAGGCATTAGCACGTATTGTTATGACGGATGGTATGTTGAGGGTAGCAAAGAAATACCCGATCGCAGGCACAGTGCATGATGAGTTGATTGCTGTTGTACCTGACGATGAAGTGGTTGACGCTAAGACATGGGTCTTAGCGCAAATGACTATGGAGCCGCCCTACATGAAGGGTATTCCATTGGACGCTGACGGTGGCGCTCACCGGAGATATGGATTAGCAAAAAGCTAGGAGAAGCAATGCAGATACCAAAACGCATCAGAGTGGGCAGTATTGAGTACGCCACAATCATGGTCGACAAAGCCAAACGACAAGACACGCTAGGCACAATCGACTACACACACGGCATCATCTGGCTTGCCAAGAGAGATGCTTACGGCAACAAGTTAGATAAAGAAGAACTGGCCGACTCGTTCTGGCATGAGATGACTCACGCTGTACTACACGACATGAAGCACGAGCTATGTAGTGACGAGAAGTTTGTCAGTGCTTTCGCCAACCGCCTATCAAGTGCAATCAACTCAGCCAAACTATGAAACAACCCGCATGGTCACACTCAGCCCTCAAAGATTTTGAGGGGTGCCAACGCCGCTATCATGAAATCAAGGTCTTGAAGAACTACCCGTTCACTGAGACTGAGGCAACACGTTACGGCAATCAGGTACACAAGGCTATTGAGGACTACATCGCAGAGGATAAACCAATCCCTCCTGAGTACGAGCAGTTCAAGCCTGTAGTGGACGCCATGCTGAAGAAGAACGGACGCAAGCTTGCAGAGTATGAGATGGCGCTGACTGTCGACCTCAAGCCTACTGGTTGGAAAGACAAAGACGTATGGGTGCGCGGCATTGCTGACATCCTTGTTGTTAATGACGACAACCTTACGGCGTGGGTGGGTGACTGGAAAACTGGCAACAACAAGTATCCCGATAGAGATCAGTTAGTTCTCATGTCGCTCATGGTGTTTGCCCACTTTCCACACATCCGCAAGGTCAACTCAGCATTGCTGTTCATTGTGAAAAATGATATGGTCAAGATGTCAATGGCACGAGATGACGCCGACAAACACTGGTGGGACTATCGTGAGCGTACAGCGCGGCTTGAAGCCAGCTACGCCAACAACGTGTGGAACCCAAACCAAACGCCACTGTGCGGTTGGTGCCCAGTAAAGACTTGCGAGTTCAACAAGAAACACTGAAAGGAAACACATGCCTTACGTAAACAAACCACGCCCATACGCAAAAGAATATGAGCAATATGACGGCACACCGATGGTCAAGAAAAAACGTGCCGCACGAAACAAAGCACGAGCAATCATGGAGAAGGAAGGACTAGTACATAAAGGAGATGGAAAAGATGTCGACCACAAAAGAGCGCTTTCAAAAGGAGGAAAAACCGTACGTTCGAATCTCCGCGTCAAAGACGCGAGCGCAAACCGTTCGTATGCAAGAAAGTCAGACCACTCTATTAAGTGACATACCGACTGCAAGACTTATCGATCTCTGGGTAGCGCGTTGGGGACATGACTGGGTTGATCTGGTGGAAGTAATAGAAGACCAGTTTTACAAAGACGCGTACGACAGAATGAGAAGAGAAGGTGAACTTGAGATTCACTTCTTAACAGATCGCTCTAAGTATGTGTGTCGTAATCCAAAATAAATAAAGGAGAAGCAAATGGGAAAAGTAAAGAATACGGTAACGCTTACCGCAACTGAGGCCGCGCTTGCTAAAAAATTAGGAATAAGCGCTCAAGTGTACGCACAGGCTATGGGGCAAGCACAGGCTATGGGGCAACAACACGTAACCATGACGGAGTTCAATCCTAACAATGACCCTGTGTACTCGATACCTTTATCAGAGTTAGTCAACTTGTGGCGTGCACGTTATGGAGATACATGGGTAGATGTGTCGGAGATAGAAGAAGACTTTTGGTCTGACGCATCCGCACGTTTACACACAAACAAAAAGATGGAAGAACTAAATCATCACTCAGACAACTCGCCTTGGGCTAGGCTGAAGGAGGACGCGTAATGGTAACGGAAACAACAGGCTTTGAAAATGCGGACACGCAGACACTGCGCAACTTATGGTTAATAGGGTTTGGCGACAATAAAGTTTTGTGCGACGAGCTTGAGTCTTTAATAAGACAAAAAACTGAACTGGGCATGATTGGCTTAGAAGTGTGCCGAAGACAGCAAGCAAGGTCTGTAAACACTACTACTGCCACATCTAAAAAAGCTAGAGAGTTCCATTACGTATTGGAAGAAGAAGATGCAAATAGTTGACGACAAAGCGCTCGTATTGCGCACACGCAACCCAAGTAAGTATGCAATCATTCCAAAGCATAAGGTGCTGTCTGAAGAGAATGGCATCTATGAAGTTGCTGTGTACTGGGGGCTTGATGAAGCACGCGTGCTACGCAATCTTGGTGTGAAAGATGTGCCGTCGCCTATCACTAGGCGCTACGACTGGCCGGGAAAGTTTATACCAATGGCTCACCAAATAGAGACGTCTGCTTTCCTCACACTACACCGCAGAGCGTTCTGCTTTAACGACCCCGGAACTGGCAAGACTTTGTCTGCGCTATGGGCGGCTGACTTCTTGATGAAGCGTGGTGAAGTAAGGCGTGTGTTGGTTCTGTGCCCTCTGTCTATCATGCACAGCGCATGGGTAGGCGACATCAACCGAAGCGTAATACATAGAAGTGTCGTTGTCGCGCACCATGCTCAAGCTAGTCGGCGTATTGAAATGATTCAGCAGGACTACGAGATTGTGATTGCCAACTATGACGGCCTGAACTTAATCGCTTCTGAAGTCAATGCCGATGGTAGGTTTGACTTGGTGATTGTTGACGAAGCTAACGCATATAAAAACCCATCAACACGCAGATGGAAAACACTTGCATCAATCATCAAGCCTGAGACGTATCTGTGGATGATGACGGGCACACCCGCATCGCAGTCTCCAGTGGACGCATACGGACTAGCAAAGTTGGTTAACCCTAGCGGTGTTCCTAAGTTTCAAACATCGTGGCGCGACAAAGTAATGAACAAGCTGACTGTGTTCAAGTGGGCTCCAAAGCCCAACGCTAAAGAACTTGTATACGAGGCGCTACAACCCGCAATACGTTTTACCAAAGACCAGTGCCTTGACTTACCACCAGTCATCACAGTCACACGCGAAGTACCAATGACACCACAGCAAGCTAAGTACTACAAGCTACTCAAAGAGCAGATGCTTTTCCAAGCTGCCGGAGAAACAATCAGCGCAGTCAATGCAGGCGTTGCTGTAAACAAACTGCTACAGATAAGTTGTGGTGCCGCATACACCGATGAAAAAGAAGTTGTGGAGTTTGATGCCGCACCGCGCTTAAATGTTTTGGAAGAAGTGCTAGAAGAGACAAGCCGCAAGGTAATCATCTTTGCTCTGTTCCGCTCAAGCATCAGCACCATTGTTAAGTATCTTACTAATCACGGCTATGCCGTTGACCAAATTCATGGCGACGTGTCTGCTACAAAACGCGGACAAATCATTAACGACTTTCAGACTACAGATAACATACGCGTGTTGGTTTTGCAACCACAAGCAACAGCCCACGGGATTACCCTAACTGCCGCTGACACCGTTGTTTTCTTCGGCCCCCTTATGTCAGTAGAAATGTATACACAATGTATAGCCCGCGCTGACCGCAAGGGTCAGGACTCTGACAAAGTCACTGTGGTACACATTGAATCAAGCCCGATAGAGAAGAAGCTTTTTAAAGCAATGAATACAAAAGTTTCAGATCACGCAATGCTTGTCAGCATGTTCGACAGTGAAGTAAAAAATATTTAAGAAAGGAGTTGCACAAGAATAAATGCCGTGTATGATGTTAAACCTTAGACATAAAACAGGAGAAGCAAATGTTAAGCATAGATGATGAGGAACCTACTCCTCAGGAAGTATCGACAGAGGTCATTGTCCCAATGGACAAGTTGGCCAAGGTGTATCGCAGGATGCAGACACGCATACAAGAGTTGACAACTCAGTATGAGAACGAGGTTGAAGACATTAAACATCAGCAAGAAGCGGTGAAGATCGCGCTTAAAGATCAGATGCTCAAGCTCGGTGTATCCAGTGTACGCACAGACCAAGGCACCGTAGTGCTGTCTACCAAGACACGCTACAACACACAAGACTGGGACTCTTTTAAAGAGTTCATCAAGGAACACGATGCGTTGGATTTGTTGGAGAAGCGTATTGCGCAGACCAACATGGCAACCTTTTTGTCCGAGAACCCACGTCTAGTTCCCGCAGGGCTTAACTCTACAACAGAGTACGCCATTTCAGTTCGTAAACCAACTAAGTAATCAGGAGAAAATTATGAGCAATGTAGCTCTATTCAACCCATCCCAAGCCCCCGCGTTCGCAAAGAACCGCACATCGTTGTCACCTATTGCCAAAGCCTTAGCCGGTGGTGTAGTCGGTGGCGGTACAAAGCGCATCTCCATCAAAGGTGGTGTATTCCGTCTCAACGAAGGTGGCAAAGAGATCGCCGCTATTGAAGAGCGTTACCTCGACGTAGTGATTGTCAATGCCGCGCCTGATGTTTCACGCGTGTTTTATGCCAAGTCTTACGATGGTGAAGCCAGCGCTCCCGACTGCTGGTCACAAAGCGGCAAGGTGCCTAGCCCCGATGCACGTAACCCACAACACACTAAGTGCGATGGGTGCGAACAAAACATTGCGGGTTCTGGTCAGAACAACAGCCGCGCTTGCCGCTTCCAACAACAGATTGCTGTGGTGTTGGCTAATGACATGAGCGGTTCTGTCTTGCAAATGACTGTGCCTGCTAAGTCTATCTTCGGTAAAGAAGAAGGCGAGAACCGCGCACTACAGGCGTATGCTCGTCACTTGGGCGCACAGAACATTGACCCGTCTGAGGTCATCACGCGTATGAAGTTTGATACCAAGTCTGAAGCGCCCAAGCTGTTCTTCAAGGCTATGCGTTGGTTGACTGACGACGAGTTCCCAACTATTCAGCAACAAGGTAAGACAGACATAGCTGTTAAGGCTGTCACAATGTCTTTCTCTAAGTCTGAAAGCGTTTCTGTTCCCGCGCCTTTGAAGATTGAAGGCAAGCGCCCCGCCCCTGTGGTTGAGGAAGAGGAAGCGCCCGCACCCAAGGCTAAGGCCAAAGCCAAGCCCGCGCCCCTGCCCGCAGAGGATGACGAGGAACCCGTAGTTCGTAAGGATGAGAAGAAGCCCAACGCTGTGCCCAAGGCCAAGGCTGACTTGTCTGCCATGGTGGACGACTGGGACGAAGCCGAATAAAGGAACAAGGGGCTTCGGCCCCCACCTACAAAATGGCCTACTCACAACAAGTAATTAACGCAGTCAAGAAAGCGCCTAAGACGTTGGGTAACCAACTCGGGCGTTGGGCTGTGCATCATGACTTCTCTGCCATTAAGATAGCCAAAGTGACAGGAGCCTCTCGGCAATCTGTTTACAACTGGTTCAATGGTGGAGAAGTATTCGTGGCTTACCGACCCTCGGTCGAAGCTATTCTTAAAATTTTACAAGCGTCCAGTACGGGCGACGAAGCTTGGAGACGAACATGCAAAGCATTCAACCTAAAAACTTAAACGATGAAGAGATACTGCGTCAGGTGTACCTGATGGGGCATGAGATGCTTCCAAAAGAATGGGTGGAGGTTCTATGCGAACGCTTTGCCAAGACACTTGATTGGTATCAGGACAGATACGATGAAGGCTTTGCTGACGGCAGTGGCAACGGCTTAGAACACGGATACAAGCGTGGCTTTGAAGAAGGTTTTGCCGCAGGCGTAGATCACGCGAACGACCCCGAATTAAAGTAACCAAAGGATACACATGACATCCGCTGAGTTTTTAGCGGTGGTTTTGCCGTCCGAAGGTTTTGGCCTGTATTGCGCGGTAGAACTCACAAAAGAAAAAGAGCATGTATATGCGGACAAGATTGAAGACCTCATCCCGACAATCGAGCAGTGGCACGCCAACAACTATGACGTCTTCTATGGGCTAGCTACCTTTGACACTAAGCGCAACGCCAGTGAAGCGCAGTATCTTAAGTCGTTCTTTGTGGACTTGGATGGTTACGCATCCAAGAAAGCGGCGGCTGATGCACTGGTTCAGTTTCTACAAGATTCTGGACTTGACGCGCTTGGTACGCCATGGGTGGTTGACTCAGGCGGAGGCTTGCATTGCTACTGGCCGTTGAAGGACGAGATCCCTGCGACTATATGGAAACCTGTTGCTGAGAATCTAAAGCGTCTGTGCAAACAGGAAGGCTTTAACATCGACATGTCGGTGACAGCGGACACTGCGCGTATCTTGCGTGTGCCCGGAACTGCCAACAACAAGAAGAAGTATGCGACGCCGCGCCCTGTGCGCATAGTGCAGGAGGGCGACATTTTTGACTTCTCGACATTCTCCCCGCTTGTTTACGAAAAGTTGGAGGAAGTGTCTATACCTCCTACACCTAAGATAGACCTGCCCGGCCAACGTCCCACTGCGCCAACACGCAGTCAGGTTAAGCTGTTGCAAGATAGCTACACTTTGTTTGGGAACTTTGAGAACCAGTGCGGTCAGATTCAGGACTACATTGCCACAGCTACGGAGGATGGCAAGGAACCTGTTTGGCGTGGGATTCTGTCTTGGGCAAAGGTTTGCGAGGATGGCGCAGAGAAGGCCATCTGGTTGTCGGACATGCACCCGTACCCACACGAGCGGATGCACCAGAAGCTTAACGAGATCAAAGGGCCATACGCGTGCATGAAAATGGACAGCGAGAACCCCGGCATCTGTAATAAGTGTAAGCACTGGGGCAAGATCACCAACCCACTGATACTGGGGCGTGAGATCAAGGTGGACAACACCGCCAAAGAAATCATGCTGACAGCGCCTGCCGAGGAAGACTTTGACGAAGCTGAGCTTGACTCTGAGGAATCCTACGAGCCAGAAGATACGGGTTTACCCTTAGCACCTAGCATTGTGCGGCCTGTGCCCCCTCGTGGTTACAGCTATGGCGAGCATGGCGGCGTGTACTGCACACGCACTGAGGAAGATGAAGAGGGCAAGAAGATAAAGAAAAACATTCAGTTGATTCCTTACGACTTGTTTGTGGTTGACCTCTTGAAGATGGAGAACGACCACTTGGTTCACATGGCCGCTGTGCGTCCCGAAGGCGTGCAGACGCTTAACTTCCCACAGAAATCTATTGTCAGCAAGGACGAGACACTCAAGTGGTTAGCCAGTCAGAACATCGTGTCAACCTTTGCGGGTCACGACAAGACGCTGTTTGAGTATGTGCGTTCATGTGTGGGCGAGGCTTCTCAGAACCGCAAGCCAGTCGAGGTGCCGTTCCAGTGTGGGTGGCAGGCAGATCAGTCGTTTGTATACAACAACCGCGTGTTCAGTAGAGATGGTCGCGAGACTCGAATTCCAATGCCGGGGCTCGAAAACATTAACCGTAACACCAACGGCAAGGGCGACCTTGATACGTGGCGGAATCTGTGGAAGACAATTTTTGTAGAGAAAGAGGGTATGGAGACAGCCTTGGCTGTAGCTCTGGATTCCTTTGGATCACCGCTTATGCGCTTTACTGAGTACGAAGGATTTGTCTGGCACATCGGTTCACAATGGTCAGGTACGGGTAAATCCCTAGTACTTAGCGCCAAAGCAGGCGTATGGGGTCACCCTCTGCGCTACCGCACAGGCAAGAGTACTTCTCCTGTTGCAATGCAACAACGGGCGGGTTTGCTTAACAGCATGCCGCTTCTGATCGACGAGATCACCAACACCCAACGCAAGGACATGGAGTGGGCACCCGCCTTTATTTTTGACTACGCAGAGGGTCAGGGCAAGGAGCGTATGGAGTCCGGCTCCAACAAGGAACGTATCAATAACAGTACGTGGACAGCTACCTGCACGATGACGTCCAACACGAAGCTAACCGACTACATGGCGGGGGCTAGGGCTCACAGTTCCAACGGCGAGCTTCTGCGTATGCTTGAGTGGACGCCCCATGTAAAGCTTAAGTTTACAACTGAAGAGCGCAAGACTTTGCTCGATATTAAACGCAACTACGGCATAGCGGGTGAGGCTTGGGTGCGGTGGTTAGCTGTCAATCAGAAGACTGCCGAGGAAATTGTTCGCAAGGTACATGTGCATCTGAAGAAAGTTTTTAATTTTAACGACGATGAGCGTTATTGGCACACAGGGTGTACTACAACTGTAGCGGCGGCGATTCTTTTGCGTAAGGAATACTCTGGCATCCTAGACGTGGAGATCAACAAGGTCATCAACGCTCTAAAAGGACTTGTGGAGAAAGCTCGTGGCGTCATTAAGACCAGTGTGCGTTCTGCTGAAGATGTGCTCAACGCCTACATCGGTGACAACTACGGAAGCTTTATTGTTCTGAAGAAAGTCGAGGGCAAAATCTTGGCAGCGTGGGGCGATAACGGCGACATAGTTGACCGCTCGACCACCAAGAGCAAGGTGCTCGGCAGAGTGGAGCACGGGCTTTTGACACCGGGTTACAGAGAGTTCTACATTGAAGAGCAGTTACTCAAAAAGCATTGCGTGAGCATGAGCTTTGGCTACGACGAGTTCAAGGCGCAGATGGAGGAGTTGTTTACCTGCAAGTACGTCAAGAAAGATATGCTGTCCCGTACCAACGGCCCTGCCATGCGTGTGAACACCATGCACATAACTTTTAGGGACGAAGTCTTTGATGGTAATAATTTATCCGTGGGCGAAGCTAAAGCCGGGTGAGGGCTTTTTCGTACCGGGGCTAGACGTGGAAAGGGTGAGGGAGTTGGGCTTACGTGCCGCTCTCCCTCACCGCATCCAAGCGCGTGCTGTCGTAGGTATCAAGAACCACCAATTAGGCGTATGGTTTTATCGGAAATTTCCCGCGTCGTATTTGCAATCGCAATCTTCATCTTCCTAATCTCGTCAAGTTGCTTACGCTTGGCTTCGCCAGTCATATCAGATGCGGCAATAGCACGCTCGGCTTTGGTCAACATGTTCATGTTTGTCTTAAACGTGTTGGCCAGTTCAGACTGCATATATTCTGTGCCGCGCTTGGTAATCAAGGCTTCAGCTTCTTGCACCTTGCCCTCTTCCACCAATTTATTAACCGTGTTCTTAACTTGCAGAACATCGTTCATACGCTCGTACACAGAGTTGATGATGCCGCCTGCGTCGTTAGGTTGGAACGCACCGCCGATAATTGGGTACTCAGACAAACGCCTGACCGCCCTCTCTGGGGTCTCTTTAACTGGTACGCCAAGGCTGATAGCCTGCAAGAAAGCTAGACCCATCGTTCCTGTATAGCCGTTGACAAGCGCCTCAATCTTAATTGGCGACACGCCCAAGGTACTACCGACAAACTTGGCGGCATCGGTTGTGTTGACGCGGTACTGCTCTTCAGGCAACAACTGCTTTTCGCGTTCTGACAAAAGGTCGCGGCCTGTGTAGAACGACTTGCCAAGACCTACTTCGATCAAAGGCTTGGCCGCTTGCGGTATGCCATACGATGAGCCGCCGGGAATTGTCTGCAACAAGATCTGTTTGAACGCCTTGACTGCTTCTTCTCCGCCATGTTCTGTGGTCATGCTGTTGTACAGCGCCTCAGGGATAGCTTTGAAGATGTAACCAATTTCAAACGGCACAGGGATTTTGATAGGCTCATCCAAGCCGGGCAGACGTATGAACCAGTTGCCGTACTTCTGGTCTGGCGTAGCGTTCTTATAGGCTTCGTCGTCCTCCATCATCACGGCGTAGGCAAACGTAGCCGCCGCCATCATGCCACCACGCGTCAACATTTTTTCACGGATGCGCAGTTGGTCGTTGAAAGGCATATTGCCGGACATTGCCTTGTACATCACGTTCAGACCTTGGATCTGTGCGTTGAAGAAAGGTATCAATGCGTTGGCTACGTGCACACTTGGAGAAGCTCCGCGTTTGTTAAAGTTCATGGACTCAAGCGCCATGAGCGTAGCTTCCATCTCTGACAAGCCTTGTTCAATGTAGCTGTTGTACTGGGCACGACGTGTAAGAGCGTCCGCCTCCATACCCATTGCTTCAAACCTTCCCAGAGCTTTCATCCATCCGGGCTGACCGTCTGTAATCTCGCGCAGAATCATTGACAAATCTTCACTTGTGCCACGGAAGTACTGCCCGCCCACAATGCCGCGCTTCTCTAGCTTCTCTTTAGCCGCACCGTTGATCTCTTTCAAAGCGCCAAGCACAGGCATGAAGTCCGCGCCTGACAGGATAGGAGCCGCCAACGAGTCACGGAACAACTGCTTAGCCATGTACAAAGGGCTTAGCGTAATAGCTTTACGTAAGAGTTGCGCAGGCATAGCCATGACACGGAACAGGAACGGCATCTGCGTGGGGATACCCTCCATGCCCTTGACCAAGATGTCCGCAGGCACGCCTGTCTCAAACTCCTTGTTGCCTATCATTACCTTCTCTGTAGCAATGATTGCGTAACGGTCATCTCCGTCTACTTTAAATTTGACAACGTCTGTGCCCTCAGCTTTTTTAACCAACGTAGCAGCTTTTAGGTCGACCAGTTCCATGACTGCGTTCTTGGTTGCAAGGTTGCGCATGCCCATGTCCACCAACATGTTGGTGTTCTGCACCGAGCTATTCATAAAGTCAATGATGGCTGTGTCACCTCCCACCAACTTGTCTAGGTAAGGTTGATCTGCAATACTGCCGATGCGGATGGGGCTCTCGTTGCCAATCACCAACTCGACGACACCTTTGCGCTCACGATAGAACGGGATGTAATCGTCCTCTGCTACGAGCTTCTTGACGAGTGCTTTAGACAAAGCGCCAGTGCTGGCTACAAAGTCCAAAAGGTCGCGATTGTACTTGTTGTACTCTGTACGGGCTTCCTCAAAGATGTCTTTAAGCGCTTTGTTCTTGTTAACTAAAGCAGTAACTTCATCAAGCATTTCCTGTGTCAACACAGGCTTGCCGTTTTTGTCCTTACCAAAGTTAAGCGTCTCAATGCCTTTGTTCTTGGCACGAATAGCCGCCATGTAAGTTGTAAACACTTGGTTGACAGCCTCGCCGTTACCAATGTACTGGTTGGCTTCCTTTAGTTTGTTTACAACACCGGCAATACTGGCACCGCCTGTTGTCTCAACAAGACGCTCAACACGGCCATCATCACGCTTTATTTCACGAATTGAGGGCGCTCCATCAGACACGGCCTTAGACACAATGTTCATGCGTTGGTCGTACGAACGGAGGTAGTACAACATCTGCGTGCCTTTGAGCGGCTCCATGTACTTAGCCAAACGCTCAAAGCCTGCAAAGCGGTCAACAAGCTGTGTCTCGAACGCAAGGCCTGTTAAGTTGACCTTGATGCTGTCCCACCAAGTCTTGTCCTGCGCCACTGTTCTGGTAACAGTTGAGCTTACTCTTTCAAACTCAGGGTCTGCAAACTGTGGCTTGCGTGACAACAGGATACCTTTGGCTTTACCAATGGGCTCAAGGTCTATTGCAACAATTTCTGCGCCTTCTTCTTTGTCAACGTAATCAACAAAGTTGTATGTAGACCTTGAAGTAACAGGTTTATATCTAGAACTGTGGTCTAAAAACTTGTTGCCTGAAATACCATAAGACGCAAGAATTTCAGACGCAAGGCGTTTGCTCTGCGAAATTAGCTTAAGCGCTTCGTAGAAAGAAGCACCCGTATTTTCACCTATAGCATTTACTATGCGATCAAACTGTCGTCTAGCGTCTGGACGCATATCACGAAGGATATTTTTAAGCGCCTCGTTTACAGGAGCAGGCTGCTTATTAAGTGGGGAGTCCCACAGCAAATATGTGTCTTCTGGACGCGTGTGTATTGTCCGCATCAACACACCGCCCGTTGTTGGTTCAGGTATAGGCGGTGGTTTTCTAGGATTAAATACAAAGTCGCTTTTGCCTATTATTTCTAAACCTTCCAAAACAGCTTTGGCATTTTTGTAGTAATCAGACTCGGGTGCAATTTTTTTAAAAGATTGAACAGTTTCCTCTGCTTCTTTTTTTACAGCGGTTATTGCATCATCAAGCTTTTTTTCAAAAGTGTCGGTAGCCGTATTTTGTCGCAACGCCCACAACACTTCTTCAGCCGCCATATTTGTTGGGGTTTGGTTTTTCTCGTCTGCTCTAAACGACATTCTGAGGTTGTCCCAGTCGTACCCATGGAATGTTGGATCTTTATATGGCGTTTGAAATTTGCCCAAGTCCACTTTTAAAAGGAATTGTTTAACGTTGTCCTCCAAGGGAAGCAATCCCTCATCCAAACCATTGTCAAACCGAGCTAGCGCATTACTCCAACGTTGCGCAGGGGAATCGTTGTAAGGGTCAAAAAAGAAGTTATCATCACTACTAATGTCTGTAAACGACATCACCATAGAAAAGTCCAACGCGTATTTGTGCGGAATACCTGCCAACTCTTTGTTTTTATTTTTAGAAGATTGCGCAAACTCTATAAAATTGTCGACTGTATACCCCTCATACGTTGGCTCCGACGACTTTTTCCATTTAATAATTTCAGGAAGCTTGTTCCACTCTTCTATTCGCCTTTGTTTTCCAACATCTTTGTAGCTTGCAGCAATACCTTTTTTCTGAGCGCGGTAAGTGCCCCAACTAAAAGCCTGCGCCCCTTCTCCGGTACCCATAAAAGCAAAGTCAAACATGTCAAATCCGGCATGTGTACCGTGCCATGTGCCACGAAGTTCAAGCTGGGCGCAACCATGAGCAAAGTTAACCAAATCACCGGCGGTAAACTGGCTAGTCGGAATGCCAAACTTGTTCAGCGCTTTCTTAAAAGCGTCAATGATTGAGCTTAACCAGCCGTAAGCAGAACCTTTCTTAGTCTCCAACACTCCAGCCTGTACCGCTTCTTCAACCGCGTAAGCCAACAGTTCGTCGTTAACTTGTTTTGCAGGAGTCTGCGCTGCCTCAACGCGTTGCATAGCCTTGCGGCCAATCTGCGCTTCAATAGAACCGTCTGTGCGTTTAGCCCAACCTTTGACTGTGTCGGCTAAGCGTTTGAACTGCGCTTCGTTAAAGAAGTTGCGGAAGCCAACGTGCACACCAATCTCGTGTAGCAACACGCCAAGGCCTTGGCCTTTACCAATATTGTCTGCAAACAATACTGCGCGTTCGTTTTCAGCAAAGCCTTTGGCGTCTGAAGGAATCTTGTCTGCGTACTTTGGGTTGTCTTTTACAAAAGCAGCAACGCTGCTATAGATTTTTACGTTGCCGCGTGCGGTCACGTCGGTGCCCATGGCTTCATCAAGCTCTTCCTTCAAAGCCTTGGCGGTTGTGCTGTTGGCTGGCTTGCCGCGTGAGAAGTTGAAGTCCCCGTTAAAGTCAAAACTGCCTTGTGTCCGGCCTTCACTGCTACGTCCTATGTCCGCTTCTTCGCGATCTATTGCACCAAAGTCAAAACGATCGACAATTGTTTTAGCTGGTTCAGGTTTAAACAACCGCTCAATGCTCTTCTCAGACAATGTGCCTGCACGCAACGGTTTGCCTTTAGCTTGTCCAGTGGAGCTTAGCGTTGTTGCGGCGCTTTGTTTGCGTTTTGGTTTGCCCTCAAGGAGCACGTCTGCTTGTGCCTCAATAGATGTAATCGTTTGCAACACACCAACTTTTGCCTGTGCGTTGATAACATCTTGGAACTCAGACTTTGGATCGTTGATGATCTTCTTAAGCTCAGCTTCAGTATTAGGGCCGGGAATACCTTCAGCCTCAAATAACAAATCAGCAATCTGGTCGCCGTACGTTTTAAATATCTGTTCTTTGCGAGCGGTGCGCATAAACGCGTCTTCTTCGCGCTCTAATGCTTCCGACGCTTCTTTGCGCAAACGCTCTGCTTCTTTTTCAGCAGAAGTCTCAATGCGGTCTACTTTGCCTTCTTCGCGCTTGATACCTTCTCCGCCCAACTTGGCTTTCCAGAACTCTTCCATTTTCTGTTGGTCAGACTTAGCAACTTCGCCAAACTCCGTTGCACGTTTCTCAGCAGCTTTAAGCGTAGCTCTTTGAGCGTCAGCGTTTTTCTTAGCTTGTTGGTAAGCAAACGGGTAGGAGCCGGGTCTGTCAAGAACGCTCTCTCCGCGCATGTTGGCAAGGCTGCCTTCCAACATTTCTAAATACTGACGTTCAAACTTAACGTTGCTGTCAAGCATGGCTTGCGCTACGGCGTAGCCGCCGTCGTAGTCTGTTGCAAGTTCGTTCACCAAATCTTGAAGTTCTGTCTCTTGCGCGTCAATTTGTTTTTTAAGGTCGTCAATGGCACTCTTCTTTTCTTCGTAGCGGAACAACTCGTATGTGGCAAGCTCGGTACGGTTAGCACCATTTTTTTGCGCCAGCACCGCATCAAAACGTTTCTTAATCTTGTCCAATTCTGCCTGTTCTTTGGCAAGCGTTGCTTCTGCCGCCTTGAGGTTGTCGCTTGTTTTAGCAATAACAGGTTCTAACAAGAAGCCCAACGCTTCATCCATCTCCTTACGAGCACGTTTAATGGATTCTTCTACAACGGTTTGGTACTGTGAACGTTGTTGCTTAATGGCTATCTCAGAATTAAGAATTGCTTTTTGCGCGGGGTCTATGATTGACGACTTTCGCATAGCTTCTTTAACTTGCTTGATAGCTGTGCGAAGCGGTTGCAATCTATCGTTTAAAGCTTTTGCTGCTGCGCGGACGTTTACATTGGTGTCTTGCATAAATGACAACAACTGATTGTCTGTATCGTCAAGACGGCGTCCGTCGGCTAGCATTTGCATAGCCTCGTCAATTTCTTTTCTGTACTTGGGCAAATGTTCTGTTTTAAATTCTCTTACCAAACGCTCAGCGGTCTGTTGTTCTTGCGCAGACATGGGTTGTAACGTGCGATACTTTTCCAGAATAACTTTTTCTTCTGGCGTTGTGCCTGCTTCTGGCATGCCCACAAACACTTTTGCTAACGCCTCATCAGAGTAGCGGCTTGTGTCTTTCCAAAAATACTGCGTGTCTGCAATGATGCTGTCGCCGCGTTCTTTAACTCTTTCAAGAAACTGCATGCGCTTGGCCACTGTTGCTTTTTTGGCAAGACGTTGTTGCTCAGATTTTTTAAACAAAGCACGAGCTTTATCTAGCGCTTCCCACACAGGCTTCATGCGCGGTGACTTAGCAAAGTTCTTTGGTGTTGCGCGGATGTAGCCCAGATCTTTTTCTATCTCGGGGAACAGCGATTTCTGACCCTCAGGCACAGTCTCAGTAGCGCGGATAGCGTCCTTGATGGCTTGAATGTCTACCTGTTTAACGTCGCGTCCTGCAACGATGGCGTCAACCACAGGCTCAACTTTGTCCAATAGCTCGCGAGTAGCTTTGCCTGCGTCCATAATATCAACGGCAGCATTAAGCGCATCACGGGCACCGGGGCGCATACGCCTCATCTTAGACATCTTGTTGCGTACAAACTCTGTACGGCGACGCAATTCTCCGCCAAGCGTTGTGGCTGTCTCGCCACGGGCTTCAGCAGTCTTCTTGGCTTCCTCTGAAGCAAACTGAACGTTGAGCGGTTTGGCTTCTAGTTTCTGAACTTTGCTTGGGGCTTCTTCTGTCAGCTTGTTTCTGGCAGACTCAATGATGGACTTGAAGTGTTTAACTTCAGCTTCGCTAAGTTTAGAAATTTCATTTAAGCGGGTGTCTGCTGATTCAGTAGGAGTCCACTTCCAAAGAAACGGGGGCATCTTCTTGGACAGCTCCCGGATAGTGTCTTGGATAGCGGCGTTTGAACGCTTATCTAAATCGGCTGTAGCTGAACCTTCAACTACTGTAGTAATCTGGTCTTTCAACGCTTTTATTTTTGGCGTATCTATTTTTTTCCAACTACCATTGAACCCTTGTCCAGCAGGTGGTGGTGGTTTTATGTCGCTATATCTACGTTCAGTAACTGCCGCACGCACAATCTTGTTTGCCCGCATTTGCGCAGGTTGAACAATCACGGTTTCAAATGTTGGCCGCTCAGTAATCTCAGCAACGGGCTTGGCTTTAGAACGCTCAATCCAGTTGTTAAAGGTATCATGAAGTTTAGACGCGGCAACGAGCGCTTCGTCTGTTGTCAGTGCAGGTTTGTTTAAGGCACGACGATGAATGGCCGCTTCTTGTAGAGCCGCTTTAATAAAATCAGCACGAGCGTCTTCTGCACGTTTAACCAGACCGGCTTCTGTATTTGCGCCAGTCATATCTCTGCCAAGCGTCTGCTCTGTCTTTACGCCAAGCGTTGCATCTTCCACTCTTGCCATGGCTTCTTGTTGCGCACGGCGAGCGTTGATAAGTTCACGGGCGTAAGAGGCTCGACCGTCTTCATCCGCAGCTCCGCCTTTAACCATTGCATTTAACTGGTCATTGGCCTCGCTAAGCCTTTGGAATGACTCCATGGCTGCATCTCTATTGCCTTGACGACGGAGTGCGCGGTACTCGCTGTCAGCTTTCTCCGCATTCTCAAGCAGTTGCTCAACTGTTCTGCGCACTGTAGGCGCTTCGCGCAGTGGCCGGAGGTTTTCGTTGACTTTGACTGCGGATTGACCAGATAAAGCTTGCTCAAACATTGGGTCAAGATAATCAAAGTTAGGTTCAGCCGTTCTCTTCTGCTCTTCAACTTGTTCTTCCGACGCACGCAACAAAGCAAACTGGTCTTTTGGCGTAGTAAGCTTTTGTTGGTCAAGCGCCTGTTCTTGCGAACGTTGTTGCATAGCTGTTTTGGCTTCTGCTGCTATGCGTGTTTTTAAAGAGTCGTAAATCTCTTCGCTGCGCAACAAAGGCTTGTTGTCCTTTGTCATTGGCAGACCTTCTAGCGTAGGCCTTGTTTGTACAAGCTGTTGTGCAGAAGCAAAGTCCTGCATCAAATAATCTGTGTAGTCTTTAATAGCTTCCGACTTGTACTTGGGCGCGTAACTGGCCGCAGTATTCATCTGGTCATTGGCCAAAGCAATACGTTGATTGCCGTACTCTGCAACTTGTTGTCGAGGAGTTAGCTGAACTGGGGGCTTGGGCGGTGTAGCAATCTGTTGCTCATACAACTCAGGTTCCAGCGCTTTCTTTTGCTCTTCTGTCTCTGGCTCTAGACCGAACGCGTACTCTTGCGGTGTAAGTTTGGCAACACGCTCTTGCTCTGCTATTTGACCAAGCATGCTCTTTGACTTGTAGTAGTCGTCAGCCAACGGCGTAATACTTTTGTTTAACTCTTTAATTTGTGCGTTAATCTGAGTATTGAACGCTTTGTCCGCATCAAAAGTGGGGGAGTCCTTTGTCACTTTTTTAAGTTGCGCCACCAAATCTTGTCTTTGTTTGGCCAACTCGTCATACTTCTGCACAACTTCTTGTGCGTACTCAGGGGTTGTTTTACGCTTACGCTCTTCTTCAAGGCGTTGCTCTTCCTCGGCACGAAGCTTGGCAAACTCTTCTTGTTGGGGTTTACCCGCACCTTTGGCACGACGACCAAGAGCCAAGTCAAACAAGCCCTGCGCTAACGCACCAACCGCGCCACCATAAGCAGCGGACTCGCCGACGCCTTCAATAATTTCTTGGTCAGGTTTGTAGATGCCTTTAGAGATTAAGTTCTGCGCAGCTTGGGACGCGGCTTCCTGTGCGGCTTCTTCACCGCCAGCCATCAATGCCCGTTTGACATAAGATACAGCGCCATCTTTAACAGGCTCTGATATGCGTCCCAGAATACGAGCGGGGGCAAACATCTCGCTGATACCAACCACTGAGCCCAGTGCGGTTGCGCCTGCGCGTTGTCCTTCTGTGGCTCCGCCTTCTTCGGCACGAGTACGTGCTTCTCCAGCACCTGCGCCAGCACCAAGCGCACCCATACCAACACGGCCTACCGCACCTAACGGGCCAAGTCCTACAAACGGAATGATTGAACCGGCAGCTTCACCAAACTTACGCGCCACCGTGTCTTCGTAGCCCGGCGCAGCTTCAAACGGTTTCTTGGCAGAACTTGCAAGACTTGCAATGCCAGAGCGTGCGGCTTTTTCAGTTTCTTCTGGGAGTAGTGCTGATGCGCCAATAGCCGCGCTCTCCACCAGATTGATAGCGCCGGGGGCTAGACCTTTAAAAAACTCTTTGGCTTGACCGCCAATCGTAACTTCTTTTTTCTCGGGTTCTTTAGCCCTGAACGCCTCGGGATACATGCGTTGCGCACGAGCCCACGTCTGTGCAGGAGTCTCACCCTCCCGAATAGTTACCGAGGTTCCGTCAGGTAAGGGGAGGTTCTGAGCCATGTTTTGTCCTAATTGTGCGGCAAAAAAAACTTAAAGCTACACACGGGCCGATCCGTGTGCAACTACTTAAATTCTACTACTAACTTCGTGAACCCGCGCCTTCTTGCGGTTTAACCATGCTGCCCATACGCTGTTGAATAATTGCGTCAAACTGTGCGGCAAGCGGAGGATTGGTTGCTTTAATTACCATTGGGTTTTTAATGTACGCTTGCAAGTCAGCTTCAAACCCTTTAGCTTCTGGGCCAATAGATGCGTAATTTTTATAAGACTCGGCAAACTTGGGATCCCTTGCCATGCGGTCAACAATCCTTTCAATGCCGGAAGGCGCGTTAATTTGTGCGTTGGTACGGGCATTTGCGCCTTGTTGCTGAAGCATTTCAGAATACACTCTTGCAGACCCTTCGCCTTTTAAACCTGTAATTTTTGTAACAGCGTCTATAGCGTGATTGTCCGCTGCACGAGCGGCGTCATTTGCTTTATTCTCAAACGCCTGCTGAGACTTAAAGTCCTCACGGCCTTCGGCACGCTGGGCATTTTCAATATAGGCACGCTCTTTGTCACGTTCTTTAGCTGCTTTCTTAAGGTCTTTTAGCGAACTGTTGTAGTCTTCTAAACCAACCATTGAACCTTTGGCAATATTTACAGCAGCGTTTGGAGATTCGCCTGCGGCTATGCCCAAGAAACCTTTGAAGAGTGCCATCAAACCAGCTTTTTCTTTGTCAGAAACGTCTGCTTTTTCTTGCGAGTCCAACAGTTTTGAGTACCCCGCCATAGCAGGGCCTTGCGCTTTGTTAAACGCGGCTAGTTTTGCAGCACTTTCTTCTTTTTCATTGGTGATGTCGGTGCGTTGCTGCAACCGGTTCTGTTCAATCTTGCGTTCCAAATCCTTGGTGCCATACAACTCTTCGCCCGCTTGCTTAGCTTGCGCAATAGACGCAAGACCTGTAGGCAAGTTACTTTGAGGTGCAGGCGCGGCAGCGGGGGGTGCTTTACCAGCAGCTGGCATTGTGGCCGGATACCGATTAAGCATTGCGGCTTCTTCCGCATTTTTTGGCTCAGAAGGAGTTGTGTACCTAGCGTTTGTCTGTGCGAGCTTCTTAAGATTCTCTGTTGGGTCGTACGCCGCGGAAGCCGTAGGTGCAGTGGGTGCAGTGGGTGCAGTGGGTGCAGTGGGTGCAGTGGGTGCAGTGGGTGCAGCTATTGATGCTGAATCTTGCGTTTTATTACGTAACCGGTTTCCTTCTAACATTTGTTTCTGTTCTTTTGCTAAATACGCGTCTTGTGCTGTTTTTTCAGGCTTGTAAAGCTGTTGTGCAAAAACCTTAACATCAGGACTAAACTCTCGTCTAATACCTTCACCCATTTCTGCCGCTTCTTTTTCGTACTTGGCTTTTAGTGCAAGCAGTTGCGGGTCGCTTGAATTAACAACACTGCCGTCTGTTGTATTACCTTGATAGCGGGGGATGTACCCACCACCAGACATGCGCACCACAGGCTCGCTCTGCTGGGCAAAGTTAAACATGCCGCCCATACCGCCGGTGGCCATACCTTCTTCGTCGTCTGCGTATCCTGCAATACCGCCATCAGCCATGCTTTGCATATTGGGAGTAGGGATCTGCGCTATACCTTGGTTCTCTGGAAGCTGTTGCTGAGCCATACCAGCAATGTTCTGATCTACAACAGTAGGCTGTTGGCCAACTTGTCCCTGCGCGGCTGTTCGCAATTGTTTGCGGCGGTCTGATTCTGACTTTGCCAACGACAAAATGTATGGGTTGTTTTTATGCAGCATTGCATATTGCTGCAACGCTGAATCCGGCTGTAAACTAGCCAACGTCTTTGTAATCAGGTTAACGTCAGGTGTGCCGATAGGCGTTTGTTGTGTGTAAGCCATGTTTAATCCTGACCCATTTGATAAATAGCCAAGTCCGCCAATCCAGAAGGACGATTGTCAACGGCACCCCCGCCAGCAAACATCTTGGCTCCAGTTAATGCCGCGCCGCCAAGACCAATAGCTTGTGAGACTGCTGATGGCGGTGTCTGGTACATCGTTGACGATTGTTGAGTCAATGGCAGACCGCGCAGGATGTCGGACATGAAGCCCATCTGCTTGTACGGCGCGTTCTGATTGTTCAAAAAGTCCTGATACTGATTGTTTAGAATGTTTTGCTGTTGCTGCTGTTGTTGTAAGCCATACTGATTTTGCATCTGGTTGATGCCCATGTTCTGCTGGTACTGCGTGTTGCCCAAGTTACCCAAAGCGTTAGCACTTGTCAGTGCTGTTTGCAATCCTTGAAGCCCCAGACCTGCACCAAATTGACCTTGTTGTGCATTGAGGTTAGCCGCCGCTTGTGTAGCGCCTTGCTCTTGGTTAAACTGCCCCATACCTTGGGTGTACGCGGCTTGCTGGCCTTGAGCAAAGATGTCGCCCTTTTGACGGGCTAAGTTACCAGCGGCTTGCGCACGCATTAAGTAATCGCCACTACCACCAAACGCACCCGAACGAGCCGCTTGAGCGCCTTGAGCTTGCTGTGCAATCTGAGATTGACGTTGAGCATCTTGTTGCTGGCGTGCCACTACGTTAGCCATGTACGGAGACATGTAGCTCTCAGCCATTTCAGGGCTGGTAAACGATTTAGTCTGGAACGGGTTGTATGTATATCCAGTATTAAGCGCACCCAAACCGGCAGAACCCGCCATAGCAGTCGCATCTTTTAACTGGTCAGAACCTTGCATCAGCGCCGCATTGTCGTAAGACATCTGCTGTAAAGGAGAGAACTGCGCCTGACGCTCCCCCATGTACTGCATGTAGGGGTTCTGAGAAGGATCAGTATAGCTTTGCGCTTGCCCCAGCAGGTTCTCAACATACGGCTTGGCGTAGTCGGGAATGGAGGTTTGCGATATTGTCTGTGAGGATTCTTGTAAAGCCATGATCTATTCCTTAAGCGGGAAGATATTTGTCAGCGCGGCTGTTAGCTGCTATTTTGTTTTTGCCTGTGGTCTTACCCCGTGCACGTTGCACACGATCCATCATGGCGTAAAGTTTTTTAGCGCCTGCTTCAGTTGAGCCGTTGCCTAGTTCAGACACGATACGTGCGGGCACCACAAACTCACCATCGGCAAGGCGTGCGGGTTGCTGTTTAGCGCCAATTGTTGCAGGGATGCTGTCAGACACACCATCTCCGGGGCCTTTGAGCAACCGTCCACCATCAGAGTAAGAGCCAAGGGAGCCTAAACCACCACCTACGGCGTAACCCATCATGCCGCCAGCGGCTGCACCGCCACTTTCTCGCTTGTCATTTTCTGGACTTGACGCATCTGCGGCAGCTTTATCATCGGCGGTTTTCTTATCCGTATCGGCTTTAGCTTTAGAACCCGCCCTAAACTGTGCGTAAACTTGTGATAAAGGCTGCCCAGTAGCGTCAGCGATCTGCTGTGCAGTTAGATTATTAGATTTTGCCCATTCATACAACTCTTGGCCAGCCAAAGGTTTATCTTTTAACGCACTCTTAATGTCGTTCTGTGACATGCTGTACGTCACGTTACCTTTGTCATCACGTCCGGGAGCCACGTAATCAGGATTGACATCCATTTTACCGGTGGCTTTGTTGTAGATGTACGGTAAATTGCCCCGTGCAGGGTAGCCCAGCACCGCTTCATCGTACGGCCTAGCAATTTGACCCACGCCAGATTTAACAGGATAAGCAGCACCGCCTTTGCCTGTGAGATAGTCGTAAGCCGCCTTAGAATCGCCGCCCATACGGTTGAGGTATTTAGCGTTGAAGTCTTCAATGGATTTAAAAGTAGGCGATGTGTAGCCCAGACTGCCGCCACCCTTGGTGTACGCATCGCGCAAACTTGTCATACCCGTAAAGCCGCCAACGGGAATACCGGGGATACGTGGGGAAGTTGTAATTGTGCCGTTGGGGTTAACTGTAGCGCCGCCGCCAATTTGAGATGGGCCTGTATTGCCAGACACGCCTACGGGCAACGCTGTTGCTGGCGCTGTAAACAAGTCTGTGGGTACGGTTACGTCTGTTGATGTGTTCTGTGTAGCGTCTATATTCTTGACCAGCACACCGTTTTCATAGTGATAGCCAGACGGTGGAATTGGTAGTAACCCTTTGTCAATTATTTTTATAGGAACGCAAGCAGTGCCCGCCGCGTTTGGTTCCATTCCGGGGCCACAAGTAAGTGTTGTTTTGGTTTCTGTTTTTGTTTTTGCCGCGTCGTAACGTGCTTGCACTTCTCTGGTAGAAAGACCAAACGCTTGCGCCATATCGTTCACGGAATACCCACCCTCATCCATGAACTTAACCCAGTCTTTGTCGGAAACGTTTCCGCTTAACTGTTTAGAAAGTGCGTATGCGCCTTCATCTAACTTGTATCCACGTTTAATGTCTGCTAGTGACCAACCAGCATACTTAGGATCAACTGCTAAACTAGCGTTGTACAACTCGGTAGGATCAATACCCTGCGCTTTCATTTGGTTGTAAATACCAAGCGTACCAGAACCGCGAGTGTCAAGAGTAGAACCTACAAACGGATTATCTAAACTGGCAATATACGCATTAACTGCGGTTGGGTCGGCATTAAATTGTTTTGTAGCTGCGCCAATATCTACTGTGGGGTTAGTTGTTAAGTAACTACCAATCTGCTCTGGTGTATAGCTTGTGTACGCTGGTACTGCGGCAGCTTGAGCTACTGGTGCAGCTTGTTGTGCGGGGGGCGTAAATAAATTGATACCCAAACCAGCCAAACCAGAGGTATCAAAACCTTTGTATGTGTCAGCCACATCTGCGGCAGTAATTTTGTTTGCCTGTGCAAGTTCGTTAACTCTGCCGTAATCGCCTGCGGCATAGGCTTTATCAATGTCTGCTTTAACAAGATCGCCAATAGCAAAATGCTTAACGTCGCCGCCTTCAGCCAAAGCAACAATGCCGCCATCGTTATAACCACGGTACAGGTCAGAAAAGCTTCGTCCGCTTGTGTTGTACACACCCGCATCTGTACTGGCAACATCTACAAACTGACGGCCATCCCACCGTTTCTCACGGATTCTGCCGGGACTCATAGGTGTCGGTGCTTGACCGGGAGTCGTTGTGCCAATATTGCTTAGTACGGGTAGTGCGGCGGCGGCAATTGGTTTCCAGTTTTGTTTTGCAAAAGCCATGGGGTCTGCCATAGCAGATTTAGCGCCAGCGCTTAATACGTCCGACGTGGCGGTCTTACCGACTGCCTCATTAAATCCTTGGGAGATAGCGGCATCGTCAATTGCACGAGCTTTAATTGCTTCAGAAACACCTTGTTGCGTAGCTTCCGCTCCAGCAGTAGCCCCGGCAGTAGACGCCAACCCAGCAGAGCCCGCATTCATTAAACTCTCACCAATACCAAAGCCACCATACGCACCCAGCCCGGCCATGAGTCCCTTAGACAAACTACCAGTAGCAATACCCGTAACACCGCCAACCAGCGCGGCTGCTCCCATAGAAGAACTAACAAGGCCAAAACCGGCTGGGCCAAGGGCAAAACCTGCCAACATTGGCAACAATGACTTTAAGAAGTTAGCTTCGGGTAAACCCGTATCTGGGTTAGTAGTCAGAGATCCGCCATGTTTCATGGCCAAAGCCTGTAGCCCGTGCACTTCGCCGGGCGTCATGTGGACAAGCATTGAATCGCCGTTGCGACCCTTAGATGCCATGTGATTAGCTAGTACGTGAAGGCTCATTTTTGCCTCTCAAAATGGGGGTTGGTCGATAATATCATGGTGGGAGCGCAGACACAAATGAAAGTGTGGCAATGGCTGATGGAATTGCTGGTCGTGTGGGGCTGGCACTGGCGGGATATTGCTCAATTGAAACACCCGTATCAGTCGTTCTCCACACTATCTCAACATAGTCAGTTGCATTTAAACTTACAAAATAATTAAGCGCCGCAATAATGTGATATGGATCACCGGGAGATTTTCTTGCGGCTAAACCAAAACGGCTGTTTGAATTAGCCACGTTTGTGCCATTGACCCGAAACCAAATGTCTACGTCTTGAGAAGCGTTTGTAGTGTTTGTCAGTTGAATGGAAAACTGTAAGTTCCATATTCCAGCATAAGCCACAGTAATTTTGCTATTGCTGGCTACAGTCACACCATTTGAAAAGTCTGTGGTGTTAAATGTGACCGGATAGGCAACAGTTGTGCTAGCGGCTGTTTGATCTGTGGAATCTTGAAACGCCCCGTAAGGAAACGCAATGTATTTGCCGCCTGTGTTGCCCAGCAGTTCTGTCAAAGAGTTTTGTAGCTGGTTAAAGTACAAACGCAGGATATTTAAAAACTGATCTTGATAGCGGCGGTCATACTGATCCGTGCTCAGCGGCAGGTTAGGAGGCGCTGGGTTAATAATCCGGTTGTTTGTTGTCATTAACGTCTGCCGTCTGGTCTGATGTCAATACGGGGAGCACCCAGTTGCCAACAAGTGTTAACTTGATTTGAGCTAATCTTAAAGATCATCTGGCGACCGCGCATGCGGGTAAATATCTGGCCTGTAAATTCTTCGGTAATCACGTACGTGCTACCCTTTACAACTGTGCCGTTAGCACTGCTTGTCGTTCCAGAGCCTGAGTTATTCAAACCGTACAGCGTCATGGTTACCCGTGGAGCAACAGCGGCAGGAGTGTTAGTAGCGTTCTCAAAACTTAAGTCAGGTAAAACGCGCCACACAAAACCAAAGTTATGGCCGTCACCAATGTCAAACTCAGACGAGCTAATGTAAGCATCAATTGCAGTAGCAGTGCCGGACGTATTGTCATTTAAGCCTGTTTCGTGGTTAATCAGGTTACCCGTGAGCGAAGCCGTGACGTAGTTTGCCGCAATAGGAACATCCTGTAACCCAGAGTCAAGCCAAGCAGTCCGAGACATAGTGCCGTAGTACCAGATTTTTTCTTGGTAATTGTAAATAACGTACCTGTCAACCGCAGTGCTATTAGCCGAGCAGTAGAACCACCAGACCTCATTAAAGCCTTCGTTGGTGCCAGAGAATACTTGTAATGCCTGCTCTTGGTTTAAATCTTGGAATACGTAACGGCGCAAGTCACAATTAAGCGTATTGACGCGGCCATCGTAGACGTAGAATTTATCTACGCCCATCCAGTACACAACGCCCGAAGCAATCACAGCCGAGTTAGGACTCATAATAGAGATGTTGTCGCCAAGCAACTGCGGTACCCACACGTACGGGGGGCCAAGGTACTGGAGTGAGTACACAGCTGAGTCGGTAAACATCACAATTTCTTGACGAGTTTGTACAACGCCTACAATTTCAGAGCCGTGAGAAATACGTATAAACCCTGCCTGATTGGTAGGGTCAGGTGTCCAGTTATAGATGTCGTCTTGCGCTGACCAGCGGATCAGCATAGGGTCAAGCACGTTTGAGCCATAATCGTTACAGCCAAATGCAATTACAAAACGCGAACTGTCAGACACCGTGAAATTGTTTTGCACAGTCGGCACATCCACAATCAAAGACACATATACACCCGTGCCTGTGGAAGATGTATTAACTGCTGCCCCCGCTGCATCAAGCAGTTTGAACGTCAACCCATTAACTTCAAACACGTAGTATGTTGTAGCCGCAGAGATACCTGTGGGTAAAGATGTAGTAGCAGCAAACTGAAGCGCCGCGCCTTCGGTATATAGAACAGTTGAGGTTACAACTGTAGGAGAAGCGCTTGTAAACGAAACATTACCGCCAAGCGAGTTTAAAAGAACCCCACGGGTAGTGACGCCGTTGTTGGCAGTCCAGTAGTAAATGCCACCTGTGCGGGGGCCGTACACTAAATCTTGGCCATAGTTAATTTGGTTCCACAAACGTAGCGCTGATGTAGATGTACCGCCGTTGCCCCACGTTGTAGCCGTCTGACCCCAAGTACCAGCGCCCCAACCTATAATTGCAACAGGAATAGCGGGGCCAACACTGACCTGATATGCGGCTACAACAGAAGCACCGCCACCGGGAGAACCAGAAGCATCCGTTGCATTGGCTGTAGCTGACGCTGTGAATGTGTATGTGTTTGCAGTAAGAACTGTTATTTGATACTCAGCGTTTAACACCGTAGCTGTAATGTTTCCACCAAGACTAACAGCCCCACTGAACGTAACAAAATCACCTGTAATAGCGCCATGACTTGTATCTGTTACTGTGATTGTGGCAGAGCCATTTGTAGCTGCAAACGGGTTGTTGTTAATTGTGCTAGATGCCCGAATAGGTGTGATGTCGTTATACAACCCGCCTTGGTTTAGATAGAACTTGAGGTTTGTGCCAACGCCAATTAAATTATTGCCACCTAGCGTTACCCAATTCCATAAAGACCGGCATACGCCTTGGTACGTAGCCGCAGAGTAAGGCTCCCATCCACCAACAACTTCGGGATTACCCTGACGAAAACGAACCTTGTCGGCTTCGTACCAGCCACCTTCATTGGTGTAGCGAGTGTTCTCTTTGTTCACACCCGGTTTGAACAGTATTTTTTGTAATGGCATTTTTAGTCCAGCAGTGCGCACTCAGCCGTGCGGCGTTTTAACAAGCCCGGCAATACCTTGCCGCCACCTTTAGTCCAGAGCATCAGTTGTTCTTTTGCCCCTTCCCAATCATTGGCATTGATTTTCCTCTTTAACGTGCTTGTTTGCAAGCGTCCTGTGCCCAAGTTATA
>Ga0209088_10000187_pt1 | contig 46248 bp, 40 predicted proteins | sample S_140625_EF_Meta_FD_187324 | JGI IMG/M metagenome (GOLD analysis project Ga0209088, IMG submission 187324) | Freshwater microbial communities from Lake Simoncouche, Canada to study carbon cycling - S_140625_EF_MetaG (SPAdes) (version 2) | ecosystem: Environmental > Aquatic > Freshwater > Lake ... | reverse complement strand
TCCGATTGATTATTTTCAAGGACAGGATTTAGCCAAATGGCAGAAAATCCAGTATTTTTAATGTAGTCCAAATTTTTTAATATGCCAGCAATATCGCCCCCATGACGTCCACCTTTAAACGACCTGTTCGCTTTTTCTTTCATATCTGGATGGTTATCATTTCCAGGATCACCATTTGCAAAACGATCAGGCGTAATAAGATATAGGACATCAGCCGTTGTAAAACCAACTCTTGCAGCCGAATTACTTTTTCTTTCTTTAAGGATATAAGGTTGAGAAAAAACCACTTTGTCATCTTTCAAAAAGTCAATTGGAAAAGTTTGAGCTTTTACTGAAACATCGATATTAAGATTTAAAAAAAGATAATTTTTATTAGAAGTCTGGACAACATTGACCAATCTAATACCCGGAGTATTTATCTGGGGTCTAAGGGAAGCAACATCTTTAGCATGAACCATAATTTGAAGCTCCGTATTTTTCATACCCGCCCACCAAAAAGCAGGTTCGATATTATCAATTGTAAACGCAGGGTTTGAACCATTTGTCTGTAAATGAATTCCAAAAAAAAACAAAAAGAGAAAAAAGTATTTTTTCATGGTAAAATATTATAAGATGGACTAAACTAATTAGAGCGTTACAATTTATTAAAAAAAATCATATAAACTTTGATTTTATATTGATTCTATAATTTATACCTACATCTAAAAGAGGGTGATTACATACCTTTCATTCATTGACAGAAAGGTATAGCTTGAATTTTTCCATTTTCATTTCTTATTAATTTAACACAGGTATTTTCTATATCATGTTCAAGTATGAGCACATAATTATTTTTTAATGCTTCCTCAATCAATGCACTTCTTTCCTTTATGGTTTCTAATGGCTGTATGTCGTAAGCTATAATGTATGAAAGTGATAAATGATGAACAGTAGGTATTAAGTCAGCGCAATAAACAAAAGTCTGTTGACCTGCTTTAATTACTGGCAACATCATTCCTAAAGTGTGTCCATGAACGAATCTGATGTTTAAACCTGGAATAAAGGAATATTCAGCATCATTAAAAGGAATAAAATTTATCCTATTCCAATCTTGGAGCGGTAGAAAATTTTCTTTTAAGAATGAAGGAGCCTCTTTAATATTTGGATTAACGGCACTATGCCAATGGATTGAATTAGACCAATACGTAGCATTTGGAAAAGTAGGTATTGATATGTTATCATCATTCAAACTAATAGCACCACCAGCATGATCAAAATGTAAATGAGTTAAAATGACATCTGTAATATCTTCTACAGAAAAACCATTTTTGAGCAAATTTTCAGCAAGTAGATGCGTATTTGAAGGAGAAATATGCTTGATAAAATTACCTTTCTGCTTATTGCCAATACCAGTGTCTATTAAAATCAATCTATCTATTGTTTCAATTAATAGACAGCGCATAGAGAATTCAAGCCGGTTGGAATCATCCGGGGTCATTAATTTTTGCCAAATAATTTTAGGAACGACACCAAACATGGCACCACCATCCAGCTTAAAGGTACCCGTATCAATCAGGTGAAGTTTCATATTATGCAAGCCTTTTCAAGGCTGCCATTCTAATGGCAGTTACAGCAGCTTCAACGCCTTTATTACCATATTTTCCACCTGAACGATCTATTGCTTGCTGTTCATTAAGAACGGTTAGAACACCAAATATGCAAGGGATATCATATAAAATTCCGATTTGTGTAAGACCTTGAGCGACTGCATTTGCGATATATTCATCATGTGCGGTATCCCCTTTTATCAAACAACCTAAACAAATAACAACATCAATTTGCTTTTTATTTGAAAGTAATTTTGCACCCATTGGTAATTCAAAAGAACCAGGAACCTGATAGGTAATGATATCCTCCAATGCTGCACCATGTTTCACTAAGGTATCGATGCAACCAACAAGGAGTTTATTCATTATTTCGCTATTCCATTCAGAAACACAAATGCCGAATTTCCAACCCTGGATATTCGGCATTTGCGTTTCATCATAAAGAGAAAGTCCATTTGATGATGAAGACAATGTAATTTATTTTGCTTCTATTCTACCAATATATTTTTCAATATCAGTAGCTTCGAACGAGTTAGGATAATCATATAAAATTCTTTGAAAAGCCTCAACTGCTTTTTCATTGTCTCCATTTAGTTGATGTAACATTCCTACCTTTTTAAGATAATGAGGTGTCATTAACTCATCGGTATCCAATATTTCAGTTGCATTTACATAATGTTTCATGGCTTTATTCATATCACCCAGATCAGCATGACAATCACCGATGATTCCCTCTTTCATTACAGCTAAAACAGTACCTTTGGGAGAAAAATCTTCCATATATGAGAGTGCTGCTTCAATCTGACCTAAATTCAAATAGCAAACACCTGCATAATAATTAGCTAAATTTGCGGCAGGCGTTCCACCATAATTTTCAATTACACCTAAGAAACCGACGAACCCTCCACCTGGATTTTCCAATGCGACAGCAAAAGAATCTCTTTCAAAGAGCCTTTGAGCCTGAGCCATTTGTTCAATAGCCTCAACTTGACGAGGTTGTTTGTATATGTAATTATACGCAATTAAACCCAGAACAACAACAAGAATTGCTGCACCACCGTAATTAATGATATTTTGATATTTATGATAAAATTCCTGCGTTTTATTGCGAACTTCAACGATATCTACAAGAACTTCATCTTGCTTTTGACTTTGAGACGTTTTTGCCATGTTGTTTTAACTACCTTAGTAATAGAATTAACTAATTTAAAAAGAAATGCAAAAGTAAAATTTCTTAATGAATTTTTACTAAAAATTTAATCCATTATAAAAGGATAATCTTTTTGCATATAATTATCTGTATAAAGTTCATCAGGATGTGGAAGTGGTGAATTTTCTGCAAAATCAATTGCTTCATCCATTTCCAATTTGATTTTATCTTTAATACCTTGAATTTCCGCCTCCGATGCAATTTTTTCATCAAGCATCTTGACCTCAATCATTTTAACAGGATCCCTATCTTGATAAGATTGAACCTCTTCTTTTGTTCTATATTTAGCAGGGTCAGATACGGAATGACCTTTATAACGATAAGTTCTAATTTCCAGGAAATAAGGACCATTGCCAGCTCTAATATGAGCTGCTGCTCTTGAAATGGCATCATGTACTGCTTCGGGAGACATTCCATCCACTGCTTCACTAGGCATATCATAAGAAAGACCCATTTTATATAATTCCACAACGTTACTTGTTCTGTTTACCGAAGTACCCATCGCATAACCATTATTTTCCACTATATATAAAACAGGAAGTTTCCAACTCATTGCCATATTGAATGATTCATGCAATGCACCTTGTCGTGCAGCACCATCACCAAACATAGTCACGCATAAATTATCCGTTCCTTTGTATTTTTCAGCAAATGCAATACCAGTACCAATTGGAATCTGAGCACCTACAATACCATTACCACCAAAATATTTGTGTTCTGCACTTAAAAAGTGCATGGAACCACCTTTTCCTTTAACTACGCCTGTTGATTTACCATAAAGCTCAGCCATTGCAGATTTTGAACTAATTCCTCTACCCAAAGCGATACCATGTTGACGGTAAGCCGTAACAATACCATCTTCTCTGCGGATGACTGATTCAATTCCAGCTGCTACAGCTTCCTGACCAATATAAACGTGGCAAAAACCACGAATTTTTTGTTGGCCATACATCATTAAGGCTTTTTCTTCAAATCGTCGTATTCTCAACATGAGTTCAAACCAGAAAAGATACCTTTCCTTAGGATGACCATCAGATTTAAGATTTCCCTTACTTGTCTTTTTTTTGTCTATGACGGTGTTCATACCCTCTTTTTTTTATTAAATCTTGATTTTTTAAAATCTTGACAAATATAAACTATTATTGTAGAAGATATAAATTGAAAGCCACCAAATTTATTAAAACCGTGTTTATTTGTTTTTCGGAAAGTTTTAAACCCCTCATTTGACATGCGGTTAAATCGTTTGATTTTAACAAATTATAAGAACTACGAATGGGAGGAGTTTAACTTTCACCCCGTAATAAATTGTTTTACAGGACTTAATGGAATGGGTAAGACCAATTTACTGGACGCCATTTACTATCTTAGCATGACAAAAAGTTACCTGAGCAGTGCTGATACCCTTATTCCCCGATTTAATTCTGATTTTTTTAGACTGGAAGGTCACTACCTCAGGCTTGAACAAAATGAAAAAATTGTTGCGAAAATTCAACTTAATAAGCCAAAAGTCTTCGAAATTAATTTAAATCCATTATCAAAGCTTTCTTCACACATAGGATTTTTACCGGTCGTTTTTATAGCACCTGATGATATTTCAATCATTACGGAGGGAAGTGAATTGAGAAGAAAATTTTTAGATAATACCCTGTCACAAACAGACACAACCTATTTGACTCATCTAATCCAATATAACAGAATTTTATTCCAGAGGAATTCTTTTTTAAAACAAATGTCGAATGAAAAAATGATTGATCCAGTTCTTTTAAATATATATGGTGAACAACTGGAAAAACCTGCAAATTTTATTTTTAAAGCAAGAAATGAATTTATCAATCAATTCAACCCTGTTTTTAATAAAATTTATAATCGTATTTCTAATGAAAAAGAAATAGTTGATGTATCCTATAATTCTAACTTATATCATGAATCTTTTGCCAGTTTATTAGTGGGTAGTAAGAAAAAAGATATCTTTTTACAGCGAACTACCGAAGGAATACATAAGGATGACTTGATATTTACGCTTGAAAAAAATCCTTTGAAAAAATTTGCTTCTCAGGGTCAGAGAAAATCTTTTCTTTTAGCCCTTAAATTAGCTCAATTTACTTTCCTGAAAAACTGTTTAGGCATAGACCCTATTTTATTGCTTGACGATATATTTGATAAACTAGATCCAACTAGGGTACAATCTCTTATAACCCATTTGATTACAGATTTTTCTGGCCAAATATTTATTTCTGATACACATAGACATAGAATACCAGGGATTTTAAATGATTTGGGGGTCCCTCACCTACACAAAGAAATTTTAGACGGAAAATGGGTGAGATAGATTATTATCTTTATTTTACCGTGGAATTTTAAAAACACCTCCTTAGAATGAAAAAAACGATTTATTCTTTATTACTTTTTTTTGCAAGTACCCTTGTTTTATGGTCTCAAAAGGAAGCTACCTCTTCTAAAGGTGTAATGGCAACTGCACATCCTTTAGCAACTAAAGTAGGAATTGAAATACTGGAAAAAGGTGGAAATGCTTTTGACGCAGCCACAGCAGCATCTTTCGTTTTAGCCGTAGCAGAACCAAGTATGAGTGGATTAGGCGGAAGACTTCAAGCCTTATATTATACTAAAAATCATGGGACCCAAGGTATTGATGCAACGACCCAGGTTCCAAAGAAATATTTACCCGATGAATCAAAAGCTGAGGATGGATATAAAACCATTGGTATTCCAGGAATGGTAAAGGGGATTTTAAAATTACATAAAGAAAAAGGCATCTTACCTCTCGCAAAAGTATTATCTCCAGCTATTAAATTAGCAAAAAAAGGATTTTTAATCTTACCTGACGAAGCAGTTAGACAAGCGATGGTGAGAACTTCCTTGTTTCCTTTTCCTGGATCAAAAAAATACTTTTTAATAAATGATTCCACACGAAAAGCAAATACTTTATTCAAGCAAGAATCCCTTGCTAAAACAATAAAATCTATTTCTAAAGATGAGGGATACGATTTTTATAATGGTAAAATAGCTCAGGATATTTCGCAAGAGATCATCCAGGGAGGCGGGTTCCTACAATTTTCAGATTTACAGCAATATGTTGCACTTGACGCAAAGATATTAAAAGGCTCTTATAGAGGATATGATATAATTGCTATGGGATTACCTTGTTATGGTGCCATTGTTATTGAAATGCTCCATTTACTGGAGAAAACAGATCTGACACAAGCTAATGAAACTTCCTGGGTACTGGCAAATGCAGCAGCACATCATAAGGCTTATGAGGATAGACCTTTATTGTACAAGCAGGAAGATAAAGTTGCCAGCCTTGCTTTTGCAAATGACCGATGGTTGGCGCCATTACCTGCTACGATGCAATATGACACCAATAGCCATAAGGATGGACATACAACACATTTCGTAGCCTCTGATAATTTGGGGAATATTGTATCAATCACTCAATCGCTGGGTCCACTTCTTGGTTCAAAAGTTGCCTCTGAAAAATATGGATTTTTATTTGCTACAACAATGGGGCCATATTTAGGCAAAATGGAGCCAATGGATAGGGCATCATCTCATATTTCCCCAGTTTTAGTACTTAAAGATGGGATACCAATACTTGCTTTAGGTGCGGCTGGAGGTGCAAGAATAGTACCTGCTGTTGTTCAGGTAATCAGCAGATTTATCGACCAAAATTTATCTATTGAAAAAGCGGTGGAAGCAGCAAGGGTTTATCAATTACCTGATAAACTTTTAGTGGAAAATCATCCGGGAAATATCTGGCAAAATCCTGAAACAGTGAAAAATCTGAAAAATTTAAAATTACCCTTAGAGGAGGTCAGGATTCCTGGACAAATGGGAAGAGTCCATGCTTTACATTTTAATCCATTATCTGGAAAATGGCATGCAGCAGCAGACCCCGATTGGAGCGGAACTGCAGCAGGCATAAAATCAGATATCAAATAGCAATCTTAAAGCTGCGAGAAATGTCATCCAAACAACTAAATTTCTAAAGGTCTTTTCTTCTATATGATTTATTATCCATACGCCTGAAAAAAAGCCCAAAACTAAAAATGGAATACCATAAAGGTTTAGAATTAAACTTTCAAAGTGGATTGTTTTCCATGAAAAAATATGAAAGGGTAACTTCATAATATTTACTGAAAGGTAAAACCATGAACTAGTGCCTATAAACATTAATTTAGGTAACTTCAGTCCCAGGAGATATACAGACATAATGGGTCCTGCCGCATTTCCAACCATGGTGCTAAACCCTCCTAATAATCCAATAATTGCAGCAAAAAATGGTTGTCGAACCATTTTTTCATTAATAAAACCCTTTGATTGCAAAAGCATTAAAGCCAGACTTCCAAAAACAATGCCTGCCATCCATAGCTTAAAAATACCATCTGATACATACATTCCAAGATAATGACCTATAAGAATGCCCAATAATGCCATAGGGAGCAATTTCCATAAAGTCTTCCATTCTGTATATCCTCTATAGTGTCTGACAGCAAAAAGATCTGCCAAAAGTAACATGGGTAATACAATTCCTGATGAAACTTTTCCACCATAAATGATCGCCATAATGGGAATCACAAATAAGCCGGTTCCTTTAATTCCACCTTTTGCCATACCAATAAAGAAGGCAGAGAAAAATAAGCCAATCCAACTCCAAAAGGGAAGGACTGGAAAAATAATACTCATAATCTTTCTACTTTAAAAGGGGATCGAGGTATCCAAGTTGGATTTTTTGGTGAAAACCAGGGAATAAGAATTGGTAAAAGAGGTGCAAGCCATTTTGAAGTGGGTCTGATATAGATGAAAGAGTCGTATCCTACAGCTCCAACTGAACTTTTAATCTCCAAAGCAGTTCGATAAAAATTAATCTTTTCACAGCTTAATTTTATCGCATCCTCAACCATTAAATACAACATATTAAGATATAATTGCATTTTCAAATTTGAATTTTCTTCGAATCCAGCCAAATTTGCTTCCATCGTATCCCCATTTATTAAAGTGGAATAGAAACAGACTAATTCTCCTTCAAAAAAGCCTGCTACCAGGTTATATTTATCCTTAAACGTATTTTTCATTTTTAGAAAATACGTTTCTGGAACCGTTGCAAGATTAAAAACTGCTTCGTAAACAACCCCAGTATATAGTTTATGTAGGTTGGTTTGCCATTTTCCTATCTCTTCCTCACTAAGATTAAGCCAGATAACCTCTTTCATTTTTTTTCTGGCTCTTTGTAATCTTACTCTATATTTTGAGGAAATTGAGTTCTCGTAATCTTTCATCGTTAGCCATTTGCCTTGAACATTCATTATCATGGCAGGTTGATAAATGAAGGAAAAATAACCATTATCCTCTAAGTTGGCACATTTGGTGAAAAAATCCTTCCATAAAATCGCTTTTGCCTTAAAAGAAATCGCCACTTGTTGAAGAAAAATATTTAGTTCCTTCTGAAAATGTACTTCTTTTAGATAATCATGAAATGGAAAGTTCAAACCAGTAGCCAGTAATTGACCCATTAATAAAATTCTGGCATTGGCAAATTTACTTAAATATTTTTTTACCGGATTTCTCAGTTGTAAACTTTTATTCAAAGAAAAATCAAAAATATAAATAGGAAAATAGCCTAGTATTTCGTTTTGGAAGGAAAAAGATCCGTAGACCAACTTTAAATTTTCAGACATTTCAGCAGCAACATTTTTCTGAAAATCTAATGATAACCAAGGATTTATTTTTTTTTGTGCCTCAAATAATTCCCACCTGACACTAACCTCACTTAGGTTCTCGTAAACTGCAAATGTATAAGAATTAGTTACTTCTTCTTTTGAATTTAAAACTGATTTTAAGGTGGTCAATAGATTCCATCTTTCACAATCAAAAAAATATTTTGAAATATTCAATGTAATGATTTTGAAAAATTAGTAACCAATTCAACCAATGAAATGTTTTGAGGTAAGAATTAAAAATTCAAAAATTTGTTTTCAAACCCATTTCAACAATATTACTATTTTTACAGTATAAAAGACAAATCAAATGAAATTAATCTTAAACTCCCTTTTTATTTTTGGCTTACTAACCTTATTAAGCTGTGGTTCTAATGAAGAAGAGCTGAAACAAAAAGCTTCACTGGAATTAAGCAATAAAATTCCAGGAACATGGCAAATCACTTATATGAGTGTTAAGATTGACACTTATCAGTCAACTGCCAAGGATTCTTTGTTTGAAGCCAGAGAGGAAACCTGGGAAAACCAGTTCCAGGTAAAACCTTTTAGGATGTATTTTGATACGGAAAATAAATATCATCAAACCTTTAGAGGTAGAGATAATTCTTTGATAAGCGAGTATTTTGGTATCTGGAAATTAAAAGGTGATACCCTTACCCTGGTGCAATCAGACCAAACGCTTGAGTACAAAATTGACATTGAAAATGGACAGATTTTCATGACCAGTCTAATGGACTGGGACGGTGACCAGACTGAAGATGACACCTATTACAGTAAACAACGATTAATTAGTAAGAGATCCGTTGAATAGACTGATTAATAACCCAGGAAAAACTTTGTTTCATATTTACCACCGGTAAGCATTTCTTTTCCAACAAAGGAACCTATCAGATCTGAATTTAAAGTGGCAGTAATGTTGTATTGACCATTTGGTAGTTTCACTACGAAGGAACTACCATCTTTAACCTCAACCTTTTCACTTACCGGTCCACTGTAAATTATTACTAAAGTAAATCCTGTAATGTTTTTTATCGTTATTTCGTTAAGTTTTGATCCAGGGATTGCTTCCATTTTATTCATAGAAGGTAAAGCCTGATAATCTCCAGCAAGAATATTTTTCACTTCCTGGTCTATACTTTTTTTCTTAGCTTCCTTTAAATAACGACCAGAAGGATAAAGTTTTTGATAATTTTCGTATGCTTCTTTCGTATCTGCATCTTTAGTTCTCATCCAGGCTTGTTCATCCAGTAATGCCAATTCTTTTTTTGCTAAGGAAGCAAATTTATGTTTTGGAAATTGATTTAAAAAGGCCTGATAAGCCTCCGCTGTGTTTAAGGCACTTAATTCAACCCATTTTTCGGCTCCAATATCCTTTTTTTCAACTTGCTCTGTTTTCCTTTGTTCCGTTTTTGGAACATTAACATTTTTAGCTCTGAAATTACTACTTGGCGGCGGTGAATTAAAAGCAATAGTTCTTTCATTAACTGTATTACCTAAAGATTGAATTTTTGCATAAACCTGATCTTTATACATACTGCCTGGAAATGATTTCAAATAATTCTCGAAAATGCTAATATTACTGAAATTTTTTATTCTATTCCATTCTGCCTCGCTCTGAATGACCGTATAATTATTTTTAGCCTCTTGGAGATGTTCAGAAAGAGGGAATCTTAAAATAAATTCATTATATGCTTCGGCGGTGTTTAAAATTTTTGTGCGGTTCCATGTCTCTTCCTGTCTAATAATGGTAAGTTTTGCAAATGCTTCAGCATTGTATTTTGAACCGGAGTAATCCCGCATGAACACTTTGTAAGCCTCCTCAGAATTAGCAAGTTTTGTTTTTTCCCAAGCAGAAACCGTTTCCATTAACTGCAATTGGAGTCTAGCCTCATATTTATTTTTACCAAAAGGGAATTTACTCAAATAATCAACAAAAGCCTCTTCTGTATTTAAAGATTGTGCTTTTTTCCATGCGGTTTCTTCTAAAGGAACTGCTGGTTCAACTTTATCCCATGATGCTTTATTATTTAAGCCCATAGAAGTCATCATAGCACAAGAATTTAAAAAAAGAGCTAAGAATCCAAAAAATAAAGAAATATTAATTTTCATGTGGATACATTTAAAACATATCATAAAGTAAATGAATAAATTGAGCGCAAAATAGCAATTTATTGGTTACAATATATATTAAAATGCCTATTTTGCGCCAAAAAGAAAAAAATCGAAACAAATGGCCTCAATGAATGCTGCTCAAGTTCTTTTATTATTAGAACAAACTAAAATTGCTCCTGTTTTTTTTCATCCTGATATTGAATATTCACAAAAGATTGTCAAGGCATGCTATGAAGGCGGAATGAGGGTTTTTGAATTTACCAATAGAGGGGTTGAGGCACCTGCTGTTTTTTCTGCCTTAAGAACTTTTGTTAATGAGTTTTGCCCTGAAATGGCTCTTGGAATTGGTACTATTTTCAATGCAGCAGACGCTCTTGACTATATTAACATGGGAACAGATTTTATTGTACAACCTATTACCTCGCTTGAAGTGGGTGAAATATGTAAAAATCATCATATTCCATGGTTACCCGCTGCAGCTACGCTCAATGAAATTTGGCATGCCAAAGAAGCTGGTGCAACGGTTGTTAAGCTATTCCCAGGAAATGTGCTGGGGCCTGGATTTGTGAAAGCAATTAAAGGGCCTTTACCAAATATAAAAGTAATGGTAACAGGAGGGGTGGAACCTACGCAGGAAAGCATTCAGTCATGGTTGAAATCTGGTGCTAATTATTTGGGTATGGGTTCTCAGTTATTTGCCGGCGCTTTAAAAACTGAGGAAGATTTTGCTCAACTAAGTGCTAAAGTTAAACAAGTGTTATCCTATTAACTATGAAAGAAGTAAGTGAATTACTTGATTTATTAAAATTGGAACAAATTGAAGAAAATCTGTTTAGAGGTTACTCAAAGACCATTGGAAGTGCCAATGTTTTTGGAGGGCAAGTCTTAGCTCAATCACTTAGTGCTGCCATTAATACCGTTCCTTCTGACAGACACGTTCATTCGCTTCATTCCTATTTTATTTTACCCGGAAATCTAGATATTCCAATTGTTTTTCAAGTAGATAGAATTCGGGATGGGGGCAGTTTTACTACTCGAAGAGTTAAAGCAATTCAGCAGGGAAGAGAAATATTTTTGATGTCAGCCTCCTTTCAATCTGATGAAAATGGATTCGATCATCAAATTTCAATGCCAGAAGTTCAGTCTCCTGAACAATTGGTTAGCTGGAAAGATTTAGCAAAACATTTTGGTGAATTTTTACCTCAAAATATGTATGATTTTCTCAATCTGGATAGACCCATTGAATTTAGACCCGTGGAATTATATAATCCAGCAGTTCCAGAAAAGAGAGAACCTTTCCGACACATCTGGATGAAATCAATAGGAGAAATGCCAGAAAATTCAAGTTATCATCAGTTAGTTCTGGCTTATGCTTCTGATTATAACTTATTAACCTCTGCCCTTTTACCTCATGGAAAAGAAGGAAGTATTCCTAAACTTCAATTAGCAAGTCTTGATCATGCTATGTGGTTTCACAGACCATTCAGAATGGATGACTGGTTACTCTATGCCATTGATAGCCCTAGTGCTTCAAATTCAAGAGGTTTTACAAGAGGAAATATATTTACAAGAGATGGCAAATTAGTTGCTTCTGTTGCACAGGAAGGATTGATGAGACCTAGGAAACAGACGGTATAAACGGTCATTTTAACGAACAATGTCTACCATAATTCCTTCGGTTAAAAACAGTAGGTTTTCTAGTCCGATTTTTAATAAACAGCCTTTTTTTCCTGCATTAACCCATATTGGTTCATCTGAGGTAACAGAATCATGAAAAAAAACCGGAAATTTTCTTTTCATTGCCAAGGGAGAACACCCTCCTCTCATATATCCTGTTTTTCCCAACAAATCATCCATCGCCATTAAAGATATTTCTTTTGATTTTGAAGCTTTTTCAAGTTTTTTAGTAGATAATTGTTCGTTTGAAGGTAAAACAGCTACTATAATTTGTTTGTTTTCATCGATACAAACCAGCGTTTTGAATAATAGATGTGCTGGAATTCCATTTTCAATAGCAATTTGAGTAGCATCAAAATCTTCTTTTTTAAGGCTATATAACAATATTTCATAAGACATATTATGATTATCCAGTAAACGCATGGCATTTGTTTTCATAATAATTCAGTTTCATTTAAACCATAAAAAAATTATAGTTGTTTAAAAAATAAAAATGATGAGCAATTCCTGGATAATTTTAAATGAAGAAAAGCAACTGGATGAAATAGTTTCTTTTTCTGACTCCATTCCTGTTTTTATCTTCAAACATTCCACAACCTGTGGTATAAGCGCACAGGCAAAAGAAAACTTAGAAATAGCATCTAAAAATACGGACAAAAAATATCTTTTCTATTACCTGGATTTATTAAATTTTAGACCTATTTCTAATGAAATAGCTTCAAAATTTGGGGTTCACCATCAATCTCCTCAACTTATTTTACTTCAAAATGGAAAGGTTGTTTTCACCACTTCTCATCATAAAATCAAGACAAATTCCATTGATGAAAGTCTTTCGCTGATAGTCTAAAATATTCAATTTTGGAACAATTTTTCGCCTTTTTTCCATTTAGAAAGAAACGTTAAAAAACTTATTGTACCCAAAAACATCAATAAAGTAGACAGATTCAGATTATAATTCCCCTTAAAGTTTTTCATTGCCATGTAAAAAAGGGAGCCAGTCAATATGAGAAGTGCAAATTGCTGTCCTAAGACATATAAAAGCTTCGCACTTTTCCAAATATCAGGTGTTTTCAGACTACTATTACCCGATTGAAATTGCAGAACGGCTTCGTTTACTATTTTAGGTAAGCTAATAATATTTTTTCCTATAATACCGGCTTCTTTAAGCCAGTTTGAGGTAGTTTCTTCATACAAATATTTTTTAAAAATTGGCGCCAGATATTTTACAGGATTTTCACCCGGGCGTAGAACAAATGAAATGCCTAATAATAGAGAAATCGTTCTTCCCAAAAGAATATAATCTTTGGGAATTCTAAAAGAACCTGAAAATTCTTTTAAACTCGTGTTCATCATAATATTAGTGACTGGATTTTTCCAGAAAGCAGAGTTTAAAGCCCCTTTAGGATTAAACAACTGATCTATATCATTTTCCAAAAATTCATTAAAAGCTTTTGCCAATTTTGTAGCCAATATCTCTGCAGAAGGTGAATCATTAATAAATTCCAGCGTAACAAGTTGTTTAGTAAGTCTTTGTATATCCATGGTAGAAAAAGCCATAATAAGCGTTGGAATTTCCTTTTTAAACAAGGGAGACAAGGAACTAACGGCACCAAAATCTAGCAAACAAATCTGCCCATTTTTATCAAGTAAAATATTTCCCGGATGCGGATCAGCATGATAAAATCCATTTTCAAAAATCATCCGACAAAAACCACTCCATAACCTGTCTAAAACAAGGTTCGCATCCAAATTGTGCACTATAAAATTTTCTTTATCTGTAATTTTTCTTCCGTCAAGCCAACTCATTACTAAAACTTTTTTACCTGACAGAGAAGGAAATATTTTTGGAAAATTCCAATATAATTCATCTGAAAGTGAAGTAGATATGGAAATTAAAGAATTTGCTTCTTTTTCAAAATCAATTTCTTGTAAAATGAGTTCCTCAATTTGTTTATATACAAAATCTAAACCCTCTAACTTGAAAAACTTACCTACCCAAAAGGTTAACTTTCTGATTATTTTTAAATCAATAATGGCTATTTTTTCAATATGAGCATGCTGTATTTTCACAACAACTGGAGTATTATCTAATAACCAGGCACGATGCACTTGACCGATAGAAGCTACAGCCATTGGTATCTCTTCAAATGTCTTAAAGTATTTTTCCGTTGGATTATTAAAATGGAGAAAAAGAGAATGTTCGATTTCAGAAAATACTTTGGGAGTGGCTGCATCTTGTAAACCTTCCAATTGATTTTTAAATTTTTCAGGTAAAAAGAAGCCAGCAATGGAAAGGAATTGCCCTGCTTTAATAAATAAACCTTCTAAATCTGAAAATAATAATTTAAGTTTCATCCCTTTCTCTTCCAATAAAAGAGTTAAATTCCTGTCATAATAGGATTTACCCAGAATTAAAGACAAAAATTTTAGTAAATAGAATGAAAAAAGGAAACCAATTGCATAGGAAGCCACTTTTTTAATTCTATACCATTTTCTAAATTTAGGATTTAATACATATTTCATTACAACTTTTTACTGCCTTATAAAACCATTTTAAGTAGAATTGTTGTTTAAATAATAAAAAAAGAAAACATGATACTAGACTGGTTAAATCATTTTTATCAATACAAATTATCGGATTATGCAGAGTTCATTGGAATCTTGCTTGGTACTTTTATTATTGCCTATATATTTAGTAGAGTATTTAAAAGATTTATTTTAAAATCTACGGTCATCATTAAGAATGACCCGACAAATTATCAATTTTTACGACATTTTTTGACGGCGCTAATTTACATTATTGGTATTTCATTGGCCATCTATTCCGTACCAAGTATGCGGACCATTGCAAATTCCATGTTAGCAGGTGCAGGTATATTAGCCGTTGCCATTGGTTTTGCCTCACAACAAACTTTAAGCAATATTATCAGTGGGATTTTTATTGTTATCTTTAAACCATTTAGAGTTAATGACAGACTGAGGATTAGGGACAATTTAAATGGCATTGTGGAGGATATCACTTTAAGGCATACGGTTATTCGTGATTTTGAAAACAGGCGAATCATTGTTCCCAATACCTTAATGGGGAATGAAATTATTATAAACTCCGATTTTGAGGACGACAGAATATGCAATTGGATAGAAATTCAACTTGAACATGGAACTAATATAGCTAATGCAAAAATAATTTTAGCAGACATCTCCATGAATCATCCTTTAGCACTTGATAATCGGTCTGAGGAAGAGGTTGAACAGAATTCACCTATGGTAAAGGTTAAAATAGTTCAGATAAATCCAATAGGGATTGTCATAAGAGCCTGGATATGGACTGCAAACAGTGCTAAAGGTTTTGAATTAAAATGTGATTTAAATGACAGTATTTATAAGAAGTTTCAGGAAGAAGGGATTTCTTTTTCTAAAATTACCCCAGCTATTTCGCCTTCAAAAGACAACATGAAAGATAATATCATTTAAAAATACTAGCAATGGATCAATTTATAACATCAATAAAAGGGATAAATCCTATTTTACTTGCCTTATTTGCCACCTTATTTACTTGGGGAATTACTGCTTTAGGTGCGTCACTTGTTTTTTTCTTTAAAGTAATGAATCAAAAAGTCCTTGATGCAATGTTAGGATTTGCAGCTGGAGTAATGATTGCTGCAAGTTATTGGTCATTATTGGCACCTGCCATTGAGATGACAGAAAAAGCAGGAAAAATAGCTTCTTGGTTACCTGCTTTAGTTGGGTTTTTAGGCGGAGGCATTTTCCTTTGGATTGTTGATCGATATTTACCGCACTTACATCCTGGTTTTGATATGAACAAGGCGGAAGGCGTTCCTTCATCATGGAAAAGAAGTATTTTATTAGTTTCTGCCATTACCATCCATAATATTCCAGAAGGATTAGCTATTGGTGTAGCTTTTGGTGCAGCAGCACAGGGATTTGATACGGCGAGTATAGGTGCAGCCATTGCATTAACCATAGGCATAGGTCTTCAAAACTTTCCCGAAGGCACAGCAGTATCTGTTCCATTACGCAGAGAAGGAATGAGCAGAAGAAAAGCCTTTTTTTATGGTCAATTATCCGGTGTTGTGGAACCGTTAGCCGGAGTATTAGGTGCGACTGCCGTCATTTTAATGCAACCCTTACTACCTTATGCCTTATCTTTTGCAGCAGGAGCGATGATTTATGTGGTGGTTGAAGAATTAATTCCAGAATCTCACTTAGCAGGAAATACTGATTTAGCAACTATGGCCACTATTTTTGGCTTTGCTTTAATGATGACATTAGATGTGGCATTAGGTTAAAAAAATGCCATCGAATAACAAAGTAAACGATGGCATAATTAAGATTAGTTGCTATTAAAAATAACTTACGAATGGTGTTTTCACTTATTAAAAATACATGCTAAATTTCTTATTAATTTATTATTCTGCCAAAGATGATTTAAATGATGCTATTCAGATTAAAAAAGAGGTCAAATGCAACTTATCTATAATTTTGGTTGAAAACGTTGAAAATAAAAAGTATCAAATTGTAAATCTTATATTGTATTGTCTTTAATTTATCTTTAGAAAAAAAAGAAAGAGATGGTTACAGGTTCCATAATCAGGTTCGATAAATTTCTTTATCCTAAAAACAGGTTAATTGCACACCTTTTTTTTTGGCTTATTTATCTTGGCTATTTTACAATTGCATTTTCAAGCTTTAGAGATAATTATATGCAAAGCTTCATTGAAGTTTTGGTTACTCTGCCCGTGAGGATGTTTGCAACTTATTTAACTTTATATTTTCTTATCCCTGGATTTCTGGATAAGGAAAAATATTTGTCATTTACTATTATATTTATTTTAACAGCCATTGGATTTGGCTATTTAGATCGAATTTTACTTCATTTATTTTACGTACCGTTTTATGTGCCCAATTATGACTACGCTACCTTTCCTTTAACCAGTTTTACTAAAGCTTTACAACGCACTACAAATGTTTATACCATCGTTTTTGCTGCTGCTGCAATAAAATTGATTAAAAGAAATTATCATAATGAAAAAATAGCCAGAGAATTATCACAAGAAAAATTGGATGCAGAATTAAAATTTTTAAAATCACAGATACATCCTCATTTTTTATTTAACACTCTTAATTCTTTGTACGCCTTAACGTTACAAAAATCAGAACAATCTTCCGAAGTTGTATTAAAACTCTCTCATTTTTTAGATTACATGCTATATGATTGTAATGTAAGTTTAATTTCATGTGAAAAGGAAATAGAACAAATGCAAAATTTAATTACCTTAGAAAAATTAAGATATGGAGAACGCCTGGATGTAGATTTCAATATAAGTGGTCCAATTAAAGACCATAAAATACCGCCTCTTTTAATGTTGCCATTTATAGAAAATGCATTTAAACATGGGGTAAGCCAAAATACTGAACATTCATTTATCTATATTGATTTAAAAATAAAAGAAAATAATTTAATATTTAGAGTAGAAAACAGTTATAATTATTCAGAAAGTGACCTTGAAGCAGATTATACTAAAGGCATTGGTCTTAAAAATGTTAAACGCAGATTAGATTTAATATATGGTGAAGAAGGATTTATTCTGGAAGTTTTTAAAGAAGAAGATTCTTTTACGATTGTTTTAAACATCTCACTAATACCAAAAAATGAATAAAATTAAGTGTGTTTTGGTTGATGACGAACCGTTGGCATTAGATGTATTAGAATCTTATATTCAAAGAGTAGACGGATTAGAGTTAACTGCTCGTTGTGATAATGCTTTAAAAGCATTTGAAGTTTTAAGAAATCACACAGTCGATTTAATTTTTTTAGATATTCAAATGCCAAAATTAAACGGCATAGATTTTTTAAAAACATTACAAAATCCCCCAAAAGTGATTTTCACTACAGCGTATAGGGAATATGCCTTGGAGGCTTTTGATTTAGATGTGGTAGATTATCTTTTAAAACCTATACCATTTGGTAGGTTTTTAAAAGCATTAAGCAAAGCATTTGGTCAAATACAAAGTACTACTCAGAATATAAATTCGAATTTATCTGCTGAAGAATATGAACCCTATATTTCTACTGATACCTTGATAGTAAGGTCAGATAAAAAAATGATCAAGATAAATCTAAAAGACATCATTTATATTGAAAGTCTTAAAGATTATGTAATCATTCATTTATCTGACAAAAGAGTCGTTACTAAACAGAAAATCAGCTTTTTAGAGCAAAAACTTATGGACAACAACTTCCTCAGAATTCACAGGTCTTTTTTAGTATCAGCTTCAAAAATTTCTGCTTTTACTCAAAGTCACATTGAAATAAACGGACAAGAGTTACCAATAGGAAGAAGTTACAAAAGTGAAGTAGGCAAAATATTAGGATACTAACAATACCATCTGGCTATAGATCCTGAACAATTGTCATTCTATCCCTCAGTTTTTTTTTCTTCTCCGGTTTATCCTCACTTGTAGTAAACTTTTTTGCAAACTCTTCACCACCTTGCTTAGATCTGGCTTGTTCCAAAACCAGAGGTCTTCCGCGGAATCTGGTTTTTGCAATTTTCTTTTGAATTTGTATAAAAGTTTCCATTGGTAGTTCTAAAGTAGAAGTTACATTTCCAGTAACAATCCTGCCTACCTTACTTTTATGGATACCACCTGCTTCACAAATAATTCTTAATAACCCACCTTTATCGAGATTATCTTTAGTTCCCAGATTGAGAATAAAACTAGACATAGGAACATTACTATTTCTTGGAGCTGGAGCTTGCTGACTGGAAGATGAAGAAGAATTACCGTAAGTAGAAGGTTTTCTTTCTCTATTATCTCTGGAAACAGGATTTAAATCTGGTGCATTTCTATAATATTCTAAAAATCTATTAAATTCCAAAGAGGCAAATCTTTTAATCAAATCTTCTCTGGACATATCTTTTAAGAAATGTAAAACATCAGGTAAGAAAGTATCTAATTCTTCGTCATTTAATTCTACATCTTTAACCCTTCTAAGCAATTCTAATAGTTGTTGCTGACAAACCTCCTGACCACTTGGAACCGGGAAAGGACGGAAATGAATTTTAGAAAGGCTTTCTATATTTCTAATTTTGTAAGCATCTCTATTTGTTACTAAGGCGATAGAAACACCTTTCTCCCCTGCTCTACCCGTTCTTCCACTTCTGTGGGTGTAAAATGGAAGTTCATCAGGAATATTCATGTGAATTACGTGAGTAAGGCCACTAACGTCAAGTCCTCGAGCCGCAACATCGGTAGCAACCAAAATACGGAGAGCACGATTTCTGAACTTATCCATTATTTTTTCCCGCTGTTTCTGATCCATATCCCCGTGAAGTGCTCCTGAAGTGTAGCCGTCCTTCATCAAATTATCAGCAACATCCTGAGTATCCATTCTGGTTCTGCAAAAAATAAGGGCATATATAGATGGATTAAAATCAAGCAATCGTTTTAATGCAGCATACTTGTCCTTTTCCTGGACGATGCAATAACGATGTTCGATATTGACATTACCAGAATTTTTTTCACCCGCTGAAATTTCAACTGGTTTAACCATATAATTCCTCGCAAGATTTCTAACTGAATTAGGCATAGTTGCGGAGAAAAGCCAGGTATTTCTTGAAGAACTACAAGCAGATATAATGGCATCAAGGTCTTCTTGGAAACCCATGTTTAGCATTTCGTCTGCCTCATCAAGAATCAAAATTTTAATATCGTCTAATTTTATAGCTCTTCTTTCCAATAGATCTACTAATCTACCTGGAGTTGCTACTACGATATGGGCATTTCTTTTAAGGGCTCTAACTTGTTCCTGAATACTGGCTCCTCCATAAACGGCCACTATATTTAGATGCGGTTCTTCGCCAAGAAAGCGATTTAAATCACCGGTAATTTGCAAACAAAGCTCTCTGGTTGGAGCTAGAATTAACCCCTGAACACAAAATTGACCTGCATCAACTAAATCAATTAATGGAAGTCCAAAAGCGGCTGTTTTACCCGTTCCGGTTTGAGCCAAAGCGACTAAATCTTCTTTTCCGGTTAACAGAAAAGGAATAACTTTTTCCTGGATTAAGGTTGGTTGTTTGTAACCAAGTCCTTCAATAGCGACAAGTAGTTGAGGTGAAAGACCCAGGTCAGAAAATGAATTCATGTATTATTTTTAATTAAGCCGCAAATGTACGTCATATTTAGTTAATATACGTTTTTATTTATCAGTTACCTTTTTTAACGATAATGCATTAATACAAAATCGCAATCGGGTTGGTTTTGGTCCGTCTGGAAAAACATGTCCTAAGTGCGCATCGCAGGAATAACAGCAAACTTCAATTCGTTGATGTCCAAAACTTCGATCTTCGTAATAGGAAATAGCTTTATCTTTAATGGGTTTTGTAAAGGATGGCCAGCCTGTGCCACTTTCGAACTTTTCATCTGCATTAAACAATGGACTGCTGCAGCAAGCACATTCATAAATCCCAGGTTCAAAAGCACTACACATCTGATTTGAAAAAGGCCTTTCTGTTCCTTTTTTTCTGGTAATCTCATAAACTTCGGAGGATAGGATTTGCTTCCACTCTGCTTCCGTTTTAAACACCTCTAATGCGTTTGTTTCTTTTTTTTCATTTGCTTCTAATACAACCGTTTCCCAATTCATTTTAGCATTTTAAATACTAACAAATTTTAGAATGACAAGGTTTATTAATTATAATAAAGTTGTTCTGGTATAAAAAAAATTCCGAAGTATCGTCATGTGTATTTATGGAAATAAAAATTAATCGAGATTTTCTTTAAAAAGAGTTATCTTAAATCTATATTTTTAACTAAAAATTAATTTCATGATTTCTGACAAATTTTGGTTTTGTTTGCTCTGGATCCTTTATATGGGTACAATTCTACCCGCTCAACCCATTAAACCCATTGATTTTCAGCATCTTGAATATAGAATGATTGGTCCATTCCGGGCAGGGAGGACTGTTGGCGCCGTAGGCGTACCTACCCAACCAAACCTTTTTTACATAGGTGTAAATAACGGTGGCGTTTGGAAAACGGATGATTACGGTAGAACTTGGCTACCTATTTTCGATAAAATGCCAACTGGTTCTATCGGTGATATTGCCGTTTCGCCTTCAAATCCCAAGATCCTTTATGTCGGAACAGGCGAAGGTTTGCATCGACCAGATTTAAGTATTGGAAATGGTATCTATAAATCTGAAGATGAAGGAAATACCTGGAAACATATTGGATTGAAGGATATTCAACAGGTGGGTAGAATTATTGTACATCCTACTAATCCAATGGAAGTTTTTGTTGCCGGTCTTGGACACCCTTATGGAGGTAATGATGAAAGAGGAATTTTTAGGACCAGAGATGGAGGAAAAACATGGAAAAAAGTATTATTCATTAATGAAAATACTGGTGCTATTCAAGTTGAATATAATCCATCTAATCCTAAAATTCTATTCGCTAGTTTATGGGAACACAGAGAAGGCCCATGGGAAAATGGTAGTTTTTCAGGAAAAAACAGCGGTCTTTTTAAGTCCGTCGATGGCGGGGAAACATGGAAACAGGTTACGAAAGGTCTGCCTGGTGTAATTGAAGGGGTCGGAAGAATTGGTGTATGTTTTGCTCCCAGTAATACAAATCAAATGTATGCCACGGTTGATTCAAAAATAAACGGTGGTATTTATAATAGTAAAGATGGAGGCGAAAACTGGTATTTAGTCAGTCGTGATCCAAGAACTTGGGGGCGGGGAAGCGATTTTGCCGAAATCAAAGTGCATCCAAATAATCCAGAAGTGCTTTTTATCGCCAATGTAGCCGCCTATAAATCAATTGATGGAGGAAAAAATTGGATTTCTATTAAAGGTGCGCCTGGCGGAGATGATTATCACCGAATATGGATTAATCCACTGCATCCAGATATTATGATTTTTGCTGCCGATCAGGGAGCTGTTATTACGGTTAATGGTGGAAAAACATGGAGCTCATGGTACAATCAACCTACCGCTCAACTTTATCATGTTTCTACAGACAATCAATTCCCTTATCATGTATATGGTGGACAGCAGGAAAGCGGAGCAATTGGAGTATCAAGCCGGGGAAATGGAGGGCAAATTTCATTTCGGGACTGGTATGGCGTAGGTGCAGACGAATATGCTTATGTTGCACCTGACCCTTTAAATCCAGACATCATTTATGGTGGAAGAGTATTGAAATTTAATAAAAAGACAGGACAAACTCAATATGTAGGGCCTGAACCTCTCAAATCAGGCCAATTTAGGGTTTTGAGGACTATGCCCTTGCTTTTTCATCCCGCAAATCCCAAAATGCTGCTTTTTGCAACTAATGTTTTATGGAAAACAATGGATGGTGGTTATCATTGGGATAAAATTAGTCCAGATCTTTCTAGAGAACAACCAGATGTTCCTCAAAATATAGGCTCCTTTAAAACACCAGAGTTAAATAAAATGCCTAGAAGAGGGGTCATTTATTCCGTAGGGCCATCCTCTTTAGATTCAAATATTATTTGGGTCGGTACAGATGACGGCCTGGTTCATTTAACGCTAAATGGAGGGAAAACATGGCTAAATATTACACCTCCCTCTTTAAGATCATGGGATAAAATTTCTCAAATTGATGCGAGCCATTTTGATAAAAATACAGCCTATATATCGGTTAACTCCTTTCGCCTTGATGATCTATCGCCATATATTTATAAAACTAAAGATGGAGGTAAATCATGGACTTTGATAACAAATGGATTATCTAAAGATCCTGTAAATGTAGTGCGAGAAGACCCAAAACATGCAGGTTTATTATTTGCAGGAACAGAAAATGAGGTTTTTTTCTCTGCTGATGATGGGGGAAACTGGCAATCCTTAAGGTTGAATATGCCCGCCACTTCCATTCGTGATCTGGTAATACATGAAAATGACTTAGTCATAGGAACACATGGTCGTTCTATCTGGATTTTAGATGATTTTGCGATGTTGCGAGAAATAAGAAAAAGCTTAAATAGCCATTATTTGTATAAACCTTCTTTAACCCATAGAGTTCGTTGGAATATGTTTTCCGATACTCCTCTGCCTCCAGAAGAACCAACGGGTAAAAATCCACCCGATGGAGCCATCATTGATTACAATATTGGGAAAGACGCAAAAATGGTAACCCTGGAAATATCAGATTTTGAAGGTAATATAATCAGAAAATTTTCATCCTCTGATCCAGTAGAAAATCTGGATACTAATTTAATGGGCTATCCAACATATTGGTTTAGACCAACACAAAAGCTCCATTCGCAGTTAGGTCACCATCGATTTGTATGGGATTTAAGATATGCCCCGCCCAAGGGAAGTCAAAGAAGTTATGCCATCGCTGCTGTTTATAAAAATACCCCTGCTGGACCTGATGGACCATTTGTACATCCAGGATTTTATAAAGTTAAATTGCATGTAGATAGCTCCGTCTTCGAAAATATATTCGAAGTTAACATGGATCCCAGAGTCTCCGCAAGTAATGAAGATTTACAAATACAATCTAAATATTCCCTGATTTGCCATAATGCCTATCAAAAGCTTCAAAATATGAAAGAGGCAATGAATGAAAAGCTCAAATCAGGAAAAATGACAAAAGAGGAAATGAGTGTATTAACGGCTAGCATTGGAACTGGCAATCCAGGAGGAGGTGATATATTATACGGCAGTATTTATGAATCTTCCCCTGATAAAGAAACAATTGTTAGCTTACAAGAGAAGTTTCTTTATATGCTTCATCTTCTGCAAACCGTCGATGCACGTCCTACACCGCAATCCATTTTAGCTATTGAGAAGCTGGAAGCTTCTCTAAAATATTTGGAATAGGAAATTATTTTTAGGAAAATAGTTTAAACGAAAAAAGGCAATACAAGATTGCCTTTTTTTTGTCGGAGTGACTGGATTTGAACCAGCGACCACTAGCACCCCATGCTAGTACGCTACCGGGCTGCGCTACACTCCGTAATTTGTGGGTAATACTGGATTCGAACCAGTGACCTCTGCTCTGTCAAAGCAGCGCTCTAAACCAACTGAGCTAATCACCCGATATATGATGTAAAACTAATGACTTTCTTTAAAAAAAGAAACGGACTGACATATATTTTAGCTTTTCAAAAATATTAAATCAATATTTAACCGCACAATATTTCTTGGTATATTAATTAACTTTGTTTTTAAATTATTTAACGATGAAATATTTACAATATTTAATCTTTTTGTTTTTTCTACCCAACCAAGGTTACACCCAAACTTTTGAAAAATTAAAGATAGAAAAATTAAAGCCCGGATTAAAGATGGAGCAATGGTCTGGCAATCATCAAAAATGGGGAAATCAGTATATTATTATAGTTAAAGCTAAATATTCCAAATTTAGACTAGACCTTGCTTTCGCTAAAGATTCCTTAATTAAAACCAGTTCTTTTGCCAGACAATCAAATGCCGTTGCTGCCATAAATGGTGGATTTTTCGATATGAAAGCAGGAGGTTCAGTGTCCTTTTTATATTCCGATGGAAAGGTAATTCATCAAAATAAACCTAATTTATTACCCATAGAAAATGAAATTGGAGCAAATGCGCTGGTCATATTTGAAAACGGTCGTAGCGAAATCACTTCAACCCAAGGTACTCAAAGAATACCTTCCATTAATAGCGTAGAAGATGCTTTGGTTACTGGTCCTCTTCTAATTAAAAATAATCAAATAAATGAGCTTCAAAAACGTCCATTTAATGATTTGAAACATCCCAGAAGTGCAATTTGTCTTAATAAAAAAGAAATATGGCTAGTGGCAGTAGATGGTAGGCATAAAGAAGCTGTTGGCTTAAATCTAAATGAGCTTGCGCAATTTCTGTTATCTTGTCATTGCACCAATGCCATAAATTTAGATGGAGGAGGTTCCACTTCCTTATTTGTACAAACAAAAAAAATAAATGGAATAGTCAATCATCCTTCCGACAATAAAAAATTTGACGCCGAAGGAGAGAGGCCCGTTGCAAATATTCTTTTCCTAAAAGATAAATGGTAATAGTAACCTAATATAAATTTATCGATGGACGCAAATGTTTTTACTCTCCATGAATTAGGAACCCTTATTAGAAGAGTTATCTCTCTTAATTTTCAAGATAAAATTTGGGTTAAAGCTGAAATTGCCAGTTGTAAGGTAGTTCGAGGAACAGCTTATCTTGATTTAATAGAAAAAGAAGAGGGTAATTCCGATAAGGTTCTTGCTCAACAAAGCGCTGTCATCTGGCAAAATTCATTTCTTCGCTTAAACCAAAAGCTTACAGAACCTGTACTCGGCTTTCTGGAAACCGGACGGGAAGTTTTGATTTTAGTTCAAGTAGATTTTAATGCAAGATACGGTTTGAAACTTGTTATTGAAGACATTGATCCTGCCTATACATTAGGTAAAATGTTTCAGCAACGCAAAGAACTTGAAAAACTAATTTATTTGGAAAAGTTAAATGAACCAAATAAAAATATTCCCTTACCTTTTGTATTACAAAAAATAGCCATCTTGAGTAATGAACAAGCAGCTGGTTATCAAGATTTTATTCATCAACTTTTTAATAATTCTTCAGGATACAGTTTTAAAGTTGATTTGTTCCCAATTTCATTACAGGGTAATCTTGTGGAAGAGACGGTGATAAAGCAACTTCATCAAATAGCTACATCAATGGAAAAATATGATGTCGTATTAGTACTCCGAGGTGGAGGTTCAAGATTAGACTTATCAGGATTTGACAGTATAAATATATGTCGCTCCATTTCCACCTTTCCCGTAAAAGTGCTTACTGGCATTGGACATGAAGTAGACGAGACACTGGTTGATTTAGTCGCAGGAATTTCTTTAAAAACGCCAACAGCTGTTGCAGAATACATCTTACAACACAATCAAATGTTTGAAGTTTCTCTTCAGCAATCGGTATTGAATATAAATGAATTAGTCAAAAATAAAATACAACAATCTGGTCTAAAATTACTGAAATTTCAACATGAACTTTCCCTTAGACCTATGAGAGTTATAGACCGAACCTATACCAAATTAGATAATATTCAAAAACGACTACCCCATTTAATTCATAACCGAATAAAAAAAGAAGAGGTTAAACTGACCTATCTTGATCGTTTAATTGGACTTGTTTCCATTTCAAATACCTTAAAAAGAGGATTTACCATTACGCATATTGTGCCTGACAATAAACCCTTAGATGAGGAAATTACTTTAAACACGGTGATAGAAACTATCTGGGAAAAAGGAAGTTTCCAAAGTATTATTATTGAAAAAAAATCATAATTTTAAAAAATGAACACAGATAACATTAGTTATGAGAAAGCTTATGAAGAGTTGGAAACGATTATCAATCAATTAGAATCCGACACCCTTTCCATTGAATTATTAGCAGAAAAAGTATCCAGGGCTGCCTTCTTGTTAAATCTATGTATGCAAAAAATGCGTTCCATAGAATCGGATATTCAACAAATAATCGGAACAAAATAATTTTTAAATTCAAATGTTCAAAGAATCAGTTTTAAGTTTAGGTTCAAATATTGGCAATAGAATGCAGTTTCTAACGCTGGCTAAAAAAGCGATTCAAAAAAAGGCTGGTGTTATTTTAAAGGAATCTAATATTTATGAAACAGAACCCTGGGGAGTTGAAAATCAAGATTTTTATCTCAATCAGATTATTTCTTTACAAACAAAACTTTCTCCTGAATCATTGCTTTCCATATTGCAGGAAATTGAAAAAGATCTTGGAAGAGAGCGTTTAGTGCCTTTTGGACCACGAACTATTGATATAGATATTTTATACTATTGTAATCAAATATTAGATAGCAAAAATTTAAAAATCCCTCATCCCTTCATTCAAAAAAGGCGATTTATTTTAGTTCCTTTGTCTGAAATTTTACCTCAGATGGTTCATCCATTATTAAATAAAACGAACATCAGGTTATTAGAGGAACTGGAAGACGATAACGAAATAATTAAGTGGCAACCTTTATAAAAATATGAAAAATGAAACTTTGCCTTACCCATATATTGTCATTGAAGGAAATATAGGTGTAGGAAAAACAACCTATTGCCGAAAATTAGCTGAAAAATACCATGCCCGATTAGTATTAGAACAATTTTCTGACAACCCATTTTTACCGTATTTCTATGAAAATCCTGAAAGGCATGCCTTTTCTGTAGAATTATTTTTCATGACTGAGCGTCATAGGCAATTACAGGAAGAGCTAGTGCAAGGCAATCTTTTTAATCAGCAAATAATTTCCGATTATTTATTTATAAAGACCTTACTTTTTGCCAAAAACAATTTAAATGAAGAAGAATATCGTCTTTTTCAACGATTATTTCACGTCCTAAATGCACATTTCAGAAAACCAGACCTCGTTATTTATTTGCATCGACCAGTTCCAAATTTATTAAAACAAATAAAAAAAAGAGGAAGGTCTTTTGAAAAAGAAATGAGTGCAACCTATTTAGAAAATATTCAGAAAGCATATTTCGACTTTTTTAAAATGGATCCTGATTATCCAATTATAATTGTAGGTATAGATGATTTAGATTTTGAAAATGACCCTAAGGCATTTGAACAATTAAATCAATTATTACATCAACCTTATAAGGATGGTGTTCATTATCTGAATCTTACCATCACTCCATAAAAAACACCTTTTCAAGTGGAAAGCTAACGGGGGAATCATCAATATTGGTTTCCATTATATCCTTCATAAAAGCCCACCATTTTTTCATTATTGGGTTGTTAGACAGATTGTTTACTGTCGACATATTTTCCAGCGTCATCACACTAAAAAGGAAATGACTTTCCTCATCCAAATAAATACGGTACTGCCCAATACCATGATCTTTCAATAAACTTTTTAATTCTGGCCAAATTTCATCATGTCTTTTCTTGTATTCAGCAGCATAACCAGGAAATAACTTCATTCTAAATGCTAAAACCTCCATTTAAATAGATTTAAGAATATTTTACTAAAGCTTTTATTACTCTGGAAGAAAGTTCTCCTTCACAAGCATCTAAATAATCCTGATAGGAAACTGGAATTAATCTTAGGTTGATATTTTCTTCTTTTAAATTTGATTTTTCAATTTGAATCCACCATCGACCACTTCGATTACTTTTCCAAAAAGTAAGCATTTTATCATTTTCCTTCACCTCGACCAAATATTCAATCATACCATCAAAGTTGATTGGAAAATCACCTTTTTTATTATTGAAACCATCTAAAAAGTACCAAATAATCTGGGCTAATGAAAGTGAATCAATCGCATTATGATCATTATTTAAATCAAAGCCAGATAAACTAAAACCTTTTAATGAATCACTCAATCCGGCATAACGAGAAAGCTGACAAATTTCCTCCAGAAAAAAACCACTTGGACTTTGAGGTAATTGACTTGGAAAATCAGTAAATTTAAGAGAGGACATTTCAAGGATACAGATATCTGCATGACGAATAGATGGTTCCAATTCCTGAATATTTAATCTGGCCTGACCTAAACGATGCAATGATATGCCATTTTCTTCACAATAATTAAAGCCACTCGTCGGAATTAAATGCGATTGCACTCCAACGATATGTGCTCCTTCTGAAAGTTCATTTCCTTCGGACAAAAAGTTATCCCAATAGGGGAATTCCGACGCTATCTGAAAAGGAGAATATCTGAAACGGTCATCAATGGCGGTGAGGTGGAAAGTAGAAAAAGCATTATTTAATGCCTGAAGAAAAGACTTGTTTAAGGAACTATCATTGGATACAAGAATAGGAAAAACGCCTGCATTAAAAATTTCTTCAAAAAGAGGAAGCGTAAAAGCTTCATTTGATTTTCGGAGAGTTCCTAAATCAAGGAAATCAAAATCTGGCTGAAATGCCTTAAAAGAATAGAGTGCTTTTCTCAAATCACTCATTCCAGGACAATCACTTGTTACTAAGGCGACAGGATAATTCGCCCAAATGGGTAATTCAAATCCTGTAGCATAAAAGATTGTTTTAGCACCCAGTTGCCAGTCTCTTGTATTATTGGACCAAAGATTATCCAATGGTAATGGTTTCAACCAATTTTCAAGCATAAGAGGATAAATTGACGCTCAATATAGTTAAATTTCTAATAAAGATTCCAATTTCATTCCTCTTGAACCTTTAATTAAGATAAGTGAATTTAAAAAAGGTAAAGATTTAAAATAATCAATGGCCTCTAGAGCTGTATCAAAGTGTCTCCACTTTTTATTTTTAGCGGCATTATTGAAATTTTTTCCTAATAAAACGACTTGTTGAATTTGTTCGTTATCTGCAATATCTGCTATTTTAATATGTTCATAAGGAGCTTCTTCACCCAATTCAAACATATCTCCAAGAATAGCTATTTTATATGGATGATTGATAGCTATCAAATTATTTAATGCTGCTTCCATGCTGGAAGGATTAGCATTATAGGCATCTAATATAATTTTTGCCCCTTTAAATTCTACATATTGAGAACGATTTTGGGAAGGAATGTAATGCTCTAAAGCCATTTTTATTTTAAGTCCAGGAACCTTAAAATATTTCCCAATAGCAATGGCAGCCATTATATTTCCCAAATTATACTGTCCGGTTAAATTTGTTTGAGCTGTTAAATAAACGCCATTTTCCGAGAGGAAGGCAACCTCTAAAAATTCCAGCGTAGGTAAATTTTTAATTTCATAAGGCGCATTATTTGGATCTGGATTATCGGAAAGGGTATATATAATTTTCTTTTTATTTTCATTGGACAAATCGACTAAAACATCATCCATTTGATTTAGAAAAATACATCCATCTTTTAGGTATTTATAAAGTTCAGATTTACCTTTTTTAACACCCTCTACTCCACCAAATCCTTCAAGATGTGCCTTCCCAATATTAGTTATAACTCCATGTGTGGGTTCCGCAATAAGACAAAGATTATTTATTTCACCCTGATGATTTGCCCCCATTTCAATGACTGCAATTTCAGTATGTTGAGGCATTGATAAGAGCGTTAAGGGCACACCGATATGATTATTCAAATTACCTTTAGTAAAATGAGTTGGATACTGGGTCGATAAAACGGCTGCTATTAATTCTTTAGTGGTTGTTTTGCCATTACTTCCAGTTATAGCTATAATAGGAACAGAAAATTGCTTTCGATGATAATTTGACAATAACTGCAAGGTTTCTAAAACGTTTTTTACCTTAAAGAAAGCTGGATTATCGGGTAAAATTTCGTCATCTACAACAGCTATTTCAGCACCATTATCAATTGCCTGAGAGGCATATTTATTACCATCGAAATGATCTCCTTTCAAAGCAAAAAAGATATCTCCTTTTTTAACATTTCTTGAATCCGTGGATATTCCACAACCCTTAAGAAATAAAGTATACAGTGATTGTAAATCCATAATCTTTAAATAAAGAAGGGATATAGTAAACTACATCCCTTCTTCAATTTAACAATGTTAAATCTATTTTCTAACGGGCCTTTTTCCTTTCACTTGAAAAGTATTACCATCTGGGGTATTATTTCCAGTAGCACCACCCAATCTATTCATGGCACATCTAAATCCAATAGCACGGCTCGTTTGATCTTCATCCATAAAACGTCTGGTACCTGGTGAAAGCCAATAAGCTCTGTCTGCCCAGGATCCACCTTTATAGACTCTTGATCTATTACTTATCAAGGTATGAACATCTGTTTCATAAGTTACCTCCGAAAATTCATCTCCATCTCTATAATTAGTCGCATCATTAGTCCTAATATTTGTTCTATTTGCCAATTCCTCTTTGGTATAGTACTCATAACGAAGTCTGCCTAAACTATCTTTTTCAACGGGTCTACCATCTTCATCTTTAACCATTTTCTGAAATTTACTTCCTCTAAAAGGATTTAAATCATGGTTATCTTCATCTCTTAAAGCACTACTTGTCATAGGGCGATAAACATCCATTACCCATTCGTTAACATTACCTGACATATTATACAAGCCGAAATCATTTGGCAAATAAGCTCTTATTGGCCCAGGACCTGCAGCATTATCATTTAATTTACCAGCAATACCCATATAGTCACCGGAACCTTTCTTAAAGTTAGCAAGAATTGCACCTTGATATTTATCTCTTTTCTGATATCTTACGGTATTTCCACTCCAGGAATAGGTTCTGCCAGCAGAGATGTTTTCATCCCCAGGAACAAGATTTCCTTTAAGCGCATAAGCCGCATATTCCCATTCCGCCTCGGTAGGCAATCTATAACCAGGTAATAATATTCCGTCTTCAATCTTAACAGGTCTTGATTCACCTGTAGCCATATCTTTCACATTTTTGCGGACATTGCCTTCATATTGACCTACTAAATAAGACCCAGTATTAAAATTATCCTGATCTTTTTGTTCCAGATTAGGATTCAAAACACCTTGTTTAATTAATCGGGTTTCATTGACACGATCTGATCTCCACTTGCAAAATTCAGTTGCTTGCAACCAGGAAACGCCTACCACTGGATAATCATCATAAGATGGATATCGGAAATACTGTTCAGCCATTGGTTCGTTATAGGATAACTCATCAAGCCAAACGAGGGTGTCGGGTAAAGCGTCTTCAATAACTTCAGGATAAGTTCCACCAAAAGTTTTACCTAACCATTCTGTGTAAAAACGATACTCTCTATTTGAAACCTCTGTTTCATCCATGTAAAATGAGGTTACAGTTACCCTTCTTGGAACTGCATTCCATTCATACATAACATCTTCCTGACTTAAACCCATAGTAAAAGTACCTCCTTCTACTAATACCAGATTAGGACCAGTTTCTTGACCTTTGTTGGATACTTTTTCATACCCTCCCCATTTTGGATCATTATACGACCAACCTGTAGTTTCAGAAACAGATTTAGAGGATTTACTGCATGACGGTGTCAGCAGAACGCCTGAAGCACAGGCTAGAATTAAAAGAAATGAACGATTCATTATATTCAATGTATTCATGGTTTTCAACTTAACGGCAACAATGGTATATTTATTTTTGCAAAATGTTATATTTGAAAAAAAATCAAACAAAAGTAAGAAACCTTTTTTGAATTAGTTGTTAAACCTAAAGCAATTCAATGTTTTTTGTGCTGATTTTTTAGAAATAGTATTATAAGATTCAGAAAAACGCAAAGATAAGGTTAATTCATGACTTCCAAAAGTACGTTGTAAACCTTTACCATCTATTGGAATTTCTGCTGTGTACATTATCCTGTAAATTCCATATTTAAATCCAAAACCTACCATGCTTTCTATGGGTTGTAAGCCACCAAAACGAGCCCATACTCCCGTGATTAACTGCCCCAGATGATAAGAACTGCCTAATTGCAAAATGTTACTTTCATTATTAGACATATAGAGTAACATTGGAGAAAGATAAACATCCCCTTTACCTATGGCTCTTCCTGGAACAGGTAAATCAATCCCAGTCTGAATACTCAAAGTCATGGGTCGCCCAGTTTCTAAAATACTTCTATTCCAAAATGATTGATTATATCTGTTAATGTGTTTTAAACTTAAGCCAGCGTACATATTTTTTTTATAGAATAGTATGCCTGTTCCTAAGTCAAGCTCTAACCTGTTAAAAGCAATAGGTGGAATCTCAGTTACTGAAAGAGATGGGTTTAAACCAGTGAATGGATCAATTTGATCTTCAAAAAATAACTTGCTCCAATTTAATTGTACCTGATTAACTCCACCTTCTAGTCCAAATCTAATAAACCATTCTTTGTTTATCTGCAATTGGTAAGCATAAACTCCTGCTAATTGATTTGATTTTAACACCCCATTTCCAGCATCATCTGTTAATAACCTTAACCCAAATCCACTTTTCAAATTCGGAATATAGTTTTCTACAGCAATTTGAGCTGTTTTAAAAGGAGTAGGCCAGTTAATCCAATTCATTCTAAATTGACTATTAATTCTTACACCCTCATTCACACCTGAGAAGGCAGGATTAATAGCCATGGGAGAAGAAAAATATTGAGTGAACAATGGATCCTGTGATTTTAATGTCCCTATAGTTACCCAAAATATTATTAGGGGTAACCACCATAACTTTACAATCAAGAATTTTTGCATAAGCCCATTTATTTCTACAATGAACGACAATTTACTTAAAAATCGATATTTTCAAGGCATATTTTGAAAATAAATGGGAGTGAAATTATTTCCAATTAAAATATTTCTGTAATAAAATTGAATTCAGGCAGCTTAAAACAATTTGATTATATCTTTGCAAAAGAGAAGTATAACGAAAGTCATGAAAAAAAACTTATTAATCATACTAGCTTTTATCAGCTTCTATTCAAATGCCCAAACTATTTCAATTCCTTTCCTTCCAGATTGGATGCCTAATATTAAGACGATACTAGATGAGAGGAATATTGAAATATTAAAATTTAAAGGAGCCATTTATGATGACGCTTTTCCAGGAGTTCCTGTTTTTTTCAAAGAAATTCCCATTAATTCGTCAAATGGAAGAGTAAGCATTGACCAAGTAGTTTCCGAACCAATAAATTGGAATTATTGGCAGAATGGAGATTTAGAGAAATATAATGAAATACAAATTTCGAGTGTTGTTGAAAAAGAAAATAATGCGCATTTTGCAAAAATAATCTTAATTCCTCTTTTTAAAAAATCAGGTCAGTGGCACAAAATTATTAGTGCAACAATTAGCTATTTACCTGCAAATAGTATAGAACCAACGTTGAGGAAAATTGATTATAAATCTGAAAGTATATTAAAATCTGGGAATATCTTTCAAATAGCTATTAGTCAAAGAGGTGTTTATCAGATAAAAACCGATTTTCTTCGGTCCCAGCTAAAATTAGACCCAGCAGTCTTAGATCCAAAACAAATCAAATTATATTCCGGTCCATCGGGTATGTTACCATTCGCCGTAAACATACCTTATATTGACGATTTAGAGGAAATTCCTATCAAGATTTTCGGAGAGGAAGATGGTAAATGGGACTTGAATGATTTTCTTGTGTTTTATGCGGAAGGCCCAAATTCCTGGATTGAAAATATTGAAAATCAAACATTTAATTATAAAAATAATTTTTATTCAAACGTTCAATACCTATACATCATTATAAGTCCACAAAATGGAAAAAGAATAATAAATCAAAGAAAAACAGTTGAATCCCCTGTTTACTCCAATGAATCAGATCAATATGGGGTTTTAGAGGAAGAAAAAGTAAATATACTGGAAGCATGGGAGTCTGCAGAAGGATCTGGTAATGAATGGTATGGCGATTTATTCAAAAACGTTAGAGAATATAAATACAATAATACCTTCAATTTTCCAGGAATAATCCCCAATTTTCCTACTAAAGTTAATGCTTCTATGGTATTAAGGTCTTTAGAAGCATCTACTTTCAGCATTACTTTAAATGATAAATATATTCAAAGTAATGTCGCTCAGCCAGTCAGCAGATTAGATGGTGAATTTGCAAATATTGAGGATTATGTGCGACCAGCAGACTTATCAGGAACCCTGAATTTGACAGACGAAAAGATTAATCTTACCGTTAGTTATCCATTTCAAAATGGATCAAATGATGGTAGTCAGGGATGGTTAGATTATGTAGAAATAAATACCAGGTGTATCAATAAATGGCTTAATAACCCGCTGTATTTAAGTCATTGGAAATCACTTAAAGAAAATATTTCAGGATTTAGCGTAGAAAATACCCCAAGTGATCTTCAAATTTGGGAAATTACCAATACTTTTAATATCTCCTCCATAGAGGGAACCTATGAAAATAATGGGATAAAATTCTCTTATTTATCAGAGGGTAAATTAAAGAAATTCGTAGCTTTTAGAGCTGATAACTCATTGCCCTTACCTACCTTTCTAGCAAAAGTAAGCAACCAAAATTTACATGCTACCCCCACTTTAAATATGTTGATTATTTGTCCCTTAGCCTTTGAGAAAGCGGCAAAAAGATTAGCAGAACATAGGTCTAAACAAGGAAATATCAAAGTTTCTGTATTTCCAGTTGAATACATCTACCATGAATTCAGCAGCGGTAAACCAGACCCAGCAGCCATACGTAATTTTGCAAGAATGATTTACCAAAAAGGAAACCAACTTCAGTATCTTTTGCTTTTTGGAGATGGATCTTATGATCATAGAAATATTAATAAACAGGGAAATAATTTCATACCAACTTTTCAAAGAGATTCATATAACCCTCTTTATGCCTTTCCATCTGACGATTTTTATGGTATTTTGGAAACTACAGATAATGCAGATCCACTGACGGGTAGATTACTTCTTGGCGTTGGCAGGTTGCCTCTTAGTTCTTTACAGGAAGCGGAATTAATTGTAGATAAAATCATAAGATATGATAAACAACCAGAAGCTTTTGATAATTGGCGGAACAGAATGGTTTTTGTTGCTGATGATGAAGATGGAAATTTACATTTAGCAGATGCAAACGAGATTGCAGATAAAATACAACGGCAACAACCTTCTGTAAATCTGGAAAAAATATATTTAGATACTTACACACAGGTATCTACTTCCGGTGGAAACAGGTTTCCTGAAGTAACTGAAAGTATTAATCAATCCATTTTCCGTGGAGCTTTAACTGTCACCTATTTAGGTCATGGAAGTCCAAAAGGCTGGGCTCAGGAAAGAGTATTATCTATACCTGATATCCTCAACTGGAAGAACAGATTTAAAATGCCCCTTTTCATTACTGCAACATGTTCATTTACTGCTTATGATGATCCTGCTTTTGTTTCAGCAGGTGAAGAAGCATTTTTGAATCCCAACGGAGGTGCTATAGGATTATTAACTACTGTAAGAGCTGTATTTGCAAATCAAAATGCAGAATTAACAGATCAAACATTAAATTCTCTTTTCAAAAGAAGAAATGGTGGAATTTCAACTATTGGTGAGGCACTAAAAGAAGCTAAAAACAGCCTGAGCGGAAGTTTTATTACCATTAATTCAAGAAAATATACCCTAATTGGTGACCCTTCTCAAAAATTAGCTATTCCTTTAAGAAAAATTATTACCACCAACATTAATAGTAAAACGGTAGATGTAAACTATAAACCTGATACCATTGGCGCATTGTCAAAAGTTCAAATTTCAGGAATTATAGTAGATGAATCAGAAAAAATACTTGAAACATTTAATGGTTTTATAAAACCAAGTATTTTTGATAAAGCAACATTAACCAAAACACTCGCTCAAGATAATGGAAGTTATGAAATTGAATATATTACACAAAAAAATATATTATTTTCTGGAAATGCAACGGTTAAAAATGGTCGGTTTTCATTTTCCTTTGTCATACCAAAGGATATAAATTACCAGATTGGAAATGGAAAGGTTAGTTATTATTCCTTATCTGACAATAAAACAGAGGACGCAGGTGGATATTTCAATCAATTATTAATTGGTGGAACATCTGGAAACAATCTCAATGATTCAAAAGGACCAGAAATATCTTTGTTTTTAAACAACACCTCATTTTCAGATGGCGATATAACCCATCCCAGTCCAATATTGATAGTAAATTTATTGGACGAAAACGGTATTAATGTAGTTGGAAATAGTATTGGTCACGATTTAGAAGCCGTATTGGATGAAAGCAGTAAAAATACTTTTGTTTTAAATGATTTTTATACTGGAGTTTTAGACAAACCCAATGAAGGTGAAGTAAGGTATCCTTTTAAAAATCTGGAAGAAGGTTTACATAAATTATCAGTAAAAGCATGGGATGTTGCAAATAACGCATCGGAAGAAACCCTGACTTTTATAGTAAGTAATAGTGCAACCATTGCTTTGAAAAATGTTCTGAATTATCCAAATCCATTTATTGACAGAACCTGTTTTCAATTTAATCATAGTTTAGGAAATACCGTTTTAGATGTTAGAATTGAAATATTTACCATCACAGGACAAAGAGTTAAAACAATTGATGGAATTTGGTCTGGGGCTGAAACTTTAAACCTTGGTGATTGTATTTCCTGGGATGGGCGAGATGATTTCGGAGACCCACTTGGTCGTGGAATTTACCTTTATCGTGTATATGTTTCCTCTAATGGCAGTTCAGGACAAACCATATCTGGTGAGAGTAAATTTGAAAAATTAGTTCTGCTGAAATAAATTTTATTTTATTTCGTCTTAAATAGTAGAGTTTGGCAAACATTTTGATGTTTAACCAAACGAATGATAAAAAAATATTATATTTGCGCTAATAAGCTAAAATTGATTCTCAAACATGAAGCATTTTTTCCAACTTGGAGGTATCATCCTCGGTCTTACCTTGTTCAGCATACAAAATGTTGAAGCTCAATGTTATCAAGGCGAAGATGGTAGATATTATAATTTGGATGGTACTCCTTGTACGAATACCGTTGTATCTGCCGTCCCATTTTTAAGAATTATTTCTGATGCCCGTTCAGGGGCAATGGGAGATGCCGGAATTGCAGTATCTGCTGATCCAAATGCCATGCATTTTAATGCATCAAAACTGGTATTTTCTGATCAATCTTTAGGCTTAGCCGCAACCTATACACCATGGTTAAGATCAATTGGACTTAATGATGTTTATTTGGCTTATTTAACTGGCTTCAAAAAAATTGGTGACTTGCAAACCGTCGGTTTTGGATTGAGGTATTTTTCCTTAGGTAGTATTCAATTTACAGATCCTAATGGCACGCCTTTAAATACTGGCCGTCCAAATGAGTTTGAACTTTCTGGTGCTTATGCAAGGAAATTAAGTGAGAAATTATCAGCTGCCGTTACAGGGAAATTTATTTATTCTAATCTGGCAGCTGGAAATATTGTAAACGGTGAAGTAATTGAACCAGGAATTGCTGGAGCTGCAGATTTTTCAATGACTTACAAGACACCTATAAAAGTTAGTAAAGGAGAATCAGATTTAACTATTGGCTTAGCTATAACCAATATTGGTTCAAAAATCACCTATACTAATTCTTTATATCGTGACTTTCTTCCAGCAAATTTTGGATTAGGGGGTGCATGGACCTTTAACTTTGATACACACAATTCCTTAACTTTTACGACTGACATTAATAAAATGTTAGTTCCTTCACCTTGCCAGGGTCTTGATTGTGACCTAGACAAAGATGGTCGTGCAGATTACAAAGATATTTCGCCTGTTGGTGCTATATTTTCATCCTGGGCTGATGCACCAGAAGGATTAAGTGAAGAAATCAAAGAATTCACCTATTCAGTTGGAACTGAATACTGGTACGACAAACAGTTTGCGGTTAGAGCAGGTTATTTTTCTGAACACAGACAAAAAGGAAACCGTAAGTTTTTCACTGTTGGATTGGGTTTAAAATATAATTTATTTGGGCTGAATTTCTCCTATCTTGTGCCAACAACCAGTAGAAGAAATCCTTTAGATAATACCTTAAGGTTTTCTATGTTATTCAATTTTGCTGGAAACACTACAACTGAATAAAATCCTTTAGTATAACTAATACTAAAAAAAGCCGAATGAACAGGGAATAAAAATCCATTCATTCGGCTTTTTTATTGTCGGGTATCCCGAATATTCACTGGGCACCCGAGAGGGGGGCATCTACATTGTTCGTTTTGACCAAATTTCATGCATAGGTTCACCGGCACTAGATTTTCCTTGATGAAACCAATTATTTTCTTTAAGATTAAATAAAAAAGGCAGCACAGCACCTACCCGAGCTGCATTTTTCGAAAAAAATTCAATTTTTTCAATGTAAGCTCCTGATTTATCCGCTATATAAGTGCCACCACCTGTTCCACTAAATTCAAATGTTTCTGTATTAAATGCAATCCACTGAAAATGATCATCAATTAAATATTTCATTGTTTTTCGAGGAACATCCAGTCTTCTCCTGCTTTCACCTTGATCAGTCACCCTGCCAGCCATTAAAAATTTACCCTCAAATTCTTGTTTTTTAGGCTCAAATTTAAAAAGATTGATAGACTTGAATCTATCAATTACTATCATCATTTTATTTCCTATAACAGTCATTTTACCTGTTAAAACTTTAATAGAGTCTTTATCTATTATTGAATTAAATTCTAATTTAACCTGAAATTTATCCCCGTCTCTGGTGATAAATCCTCCCATGGTATGGGTAAAACTTGCAGGATTAGAGGTAAATACAGTCCAGACAAAATAATCATTATCCAGCAAGATTCTATTTGTTACCGTTGAAACTTCAGATTTAATCACTTCTTCATAAACGCCATTGCCCGATTGACAAACCGCTGTTAATGGCCATAGAAAAACAAATAATGAACTAAAATAAAAAATGAAGGTATTCATTGTAGTTTTCATAAATAAGCTTTTAAAATTTATCTACTAAAATAAAGATTATTCTTAACTTTCATTTAATTAACACTAAATATACTTTTTATGATTCAAGTTGCAATTGTCGGTTATGGTTTATCTGGTCAAACCTTGCAGGCACCTTTTTTTGATTTTAACCCACATTTTAATATCAGAAGGATTGTCACTAAGAATCAAAATCCTTGTATTAAATTTCCGGCCTGCATCCATACTTCATCTTTCGAAGAAGCTATTGAAGACCCTTCCATTGATTTAGTCAGTATAACCACACCTGATGAAACTCATTTTCCATTTTCAAAAATGGCTTTGGAATCGGGAAAACATATCTTGGTTGAAAAACCTTTTACTTCATCACCTGAAGAGGCACTTCAGCTATTTTCACTGGCTAAAAAAGTTAATAAAAAAATATTCGTCTTTCAAAACCGTCGGTTTGATAGTGATTTTCAGACAGTTTCAGCTATTTTAAAAAGTGGCGTATTAGGTGAAATCATTCGTTACGAAGCACATTATAACAGACTTTCTACTCAGTTAAGCCCTAAAAAATGGAAGGAAAAAATTACCCCTTCCAGTGGTACATTATTTGGATTGGGACCTCATATTTTAGATCAGGCACTCTCCTTATTTGGTACTCCTGATGATTTTTGGGGAAAAACTTATATACAGAGAAATGGTTCCATCATAGATGATGCATTTGATTTACATCTTGATTACCATAGAACTCAAGTATTCTTATCGTCCAATATGTTTGTCCGTGAAGATACCCCTCGCTACATAATTCATGGTGAAAATGGTTCGTTTATAAAATATGGTATAGATCCACAAGAAGACCATTTAAAAGCAGGTCTTTTACCTGGTATGAATAATTTTGGAATTGAGGATAAAAAATATAGCGGAATATTACATGTTGATAATGGTTCATACAAGTTCAGAGGTGAAATTGAAACCAAGGCTGGAAATTGGAATCTCCTATTTGAAAATATTGCTCATTCCATATTGGAAGATAAACCTTATATAATCACTGAATCTGACCTACTTGACCAAATAAAAATACTTTCATCTATTAAAAATAAATAGAATTATGACAGAGAAAGAATTGATGCTTGCTGGTGAATTATATGATTCGAGAGATCCTGAACTAATAGCAAGATATCAATTTGTACGAAATATATTGTCCAAAATTAATGGATACCCTTTAATTAGTATGACTGAAAAAACAAATTTGTTTTCTCAACTTCTCGGAAAAATGGGTGAAAATGTGTGGATAGAAACCCCTTTTTTTTGTGATTATGGCGAACATGTTTCTATAGGTGAAGGTACATTTATCAATTTCAATGCTATGTTTCTTGATAATAATATCATAGAAATTGGTAAAAATGGACTTATAGGACCTAATGTTCAATTATTGACTGCCAGTCACCCTATTTCTTCAAAGGAAAGAATAGAACAAAAAATGCTCGATGGTATAATAAAAGTAAGTTATAAAACCTATTCAAAACCGATTAAAATAGGTAATAATGCCTGGATTGGCGGTAATACCGTTGTTCTCCCAGGTATTACCATTGGAAATAATGTAACTATTGGAGCAGGAAGTGTAGTCACTAAAGATTTACCAGACAATGTCCTTGCTTTTGGCAATCCTTGTAAAATAAGCCGACATATATAAAGTCCTAAATCGTTTTACTAGTTGGTTTCTCTACTTGAACTTTTTTCTATTGTTGGAAAATTCATTGGTATTTTCTGAGTAACTTTTCCTGAAGCAACCCATTCAGTACCCCTTTGAAGAAGCGTTATGAATCCAACGCAATGCATAGAATAAGTATCATGTCCCATCATGTTATGAAAAATTTTCCCTTTACCATAGTTCAAAGTTAGCACACTTGGCTCGTGTCTACCCGTTCCTTTTTGTTCCTTTGAACTATATGCAGTGGCTAAAATATTCATATTTATGGCTGGACCCCTCATTAAATCATACAATTCGTCTTTTGTGTGCAACCACTCCAAAGGTATGTCTTTCATAATAGGGTGTTCGGTAATTCTTGTTTTTATCACGAACTCATGTTGAATACCATGATGTCCACCTGGACCAGGTGTTGTATCTCTTATTAACTCATCCTTATCATTATAAAATACATAAGGTCCGTCTTTCTCCGTTCTTTTTTCCCATCCTCCCAAACCAATCATTTCATTATATGCCTTCCAATAAGGAAAGGAGTTATCTGCTGCATGGATAATCACTAATCCCCCACCCTTTGCTACAAATTTTTCTAAAGCCAATTCCGTTGCCTTTGGCCATGCTTTTCCATTATAATTTGAAAGAATCACATCATATCCCTTGAATGAAGGTAAAAAGGCATCCATTGATTCTTCTTTCGCTGGAGACGTTAAAACATCTACCATAAAAAGACCGGTTTCCTCCAGATAACCTTTCATGATCGGAGTGGTAATGGCCCATTTATGATTGTTTTGTCCATCAATAATGAGCACTTTCCATTTTGGTGGTGCCAGGATGATATTTGTTGCAGCAGACAATATATTGCCTATAAAAAGGAAAAAAAATACAGAATAAAATATCTTATTTTTCATAAACTTTATTTTAAAATTAATAAAAGCGTGAATTGACTGTTTTACCAGGTAGATTGTCTGTTCTAAACGGTGAAGCAGGCAAACCTTCCAGATTAAAAAGATTAGCATCGATGGGGGAATCAGACCAGCCGTATCGAACCATTTTTGGAATTGCAACTTGGGGATGATACACTTCCACCTGTTCACCTAAAATATTTGCTTTTGCAAAATAAAAAATGCCGTCATCACCAGCTATTTCAAATCCTTTCAAATAGCCATATTTATCTTTGGCCATTAACCCAGTTCCTACCTGATTAAACGTTAATAAAGCCTTGTTTTTTACTACCGTCATTTTATAAAAAATGGGACCACTAAAAACAATATTTTTATTATAAGCTATCTTTTCCGCAGATAAAGCCATACGAATTCCAACGTCTTTTTTATTTACAGGATGAATATCATTTGGATCTCCAATATCAGTAATAACGGCCATACCCGTTTTGGGAAGATTTAATGTTTTCAATTGAGATTCCCTCAACTCTGCCCAAGGTGAACCTGTATTACTATCATTAAAAGGTCCATAACTTGATAATTGTGCAAAAATAAAAGGAAATTCGTCTTTCCAATTATTTCGCCAATCTTTAATCATTAAAGGAAAAGAGGTTGCATATTCATTTGCTCTTCCCGTATTCGATTCTCCTTGATACCAGATAACGCCGGCTATTGGAAAACCAACAATGGGGGAAATCATTCCATTGTAACAAAGAGTTGCCTGATTATTCATCCATTTTTCATACCTCCTTTTAGCAGACCAGTCAGGATGAATTTTCCATTCTTTATCCATCAGGGGTATTTTTGATGTTGAAAAATCTAAGCTAAAATCCTGTTTAGCTCCGTCAAAACCCATATAACCCTTGGTTAAACTATTATTTTCACCAAAATGAATGAGCAATGAATTTTCACCTTCTTTAAAGCTATTTGGGGGAATCAAAAATTGAATATTGTCACCAAAAAAACTGTGATGAATGAGTTTTCCATTGACGTAAAGTTTGAAAACACTCCTGTTTTTACCAAACCGAAAAGTAGCTAATTGATTTATTTGTGATTTCTCAACGTTTATTTTTCTAAAAATATAGGCATTTCCTCTGAAAGAAGAAATTCCCTTCCAATCCCATTGTCCGGTAGGATCTTTTGACAACCAGTTTTCAGCATTAAATTCAGGCTCTAAGAATGATTTATAATCTATTTTATCAATATTAAAATCTGGATTTCCATGAAAAAGAGTAATTGTTTTAATTTCCCAGAAAATAGAATCTTCCTGCCAATTACTTGGCATTTCTTCTGCATAATTTTTAAAAAGGGATGATTCAAGCATCCCTGAATAACTGAGCCAGGTTTCCACATGTGTACCGCCCCAGGATGAATGGATTAAGCCAATAGGAACCTTCAGGTCAGCCTCTAATTTTTTTGCAAAATAGTAACCTACCGCAGTAAATTTACCCACTTCTTCAGCATTTGCTAATTTCCATCCTTTTGATTCAAAATCTGAATTAGGTGAAAATGAAAGGGTTTTAGGTATTTCTATATGTCTGATATTAGCATTATTTGCAGATTTAATTTCTTCAGCACCATTCAATGACCTCTCAAGTTTCCATTCCATATTAGACTGACCAGAACAAAGCCAGACCTCGCCCATCAATATATCTTTTACTTCTAGTTTTTCATCTTCATCCCAAACTTGCATCGCTAAAGGAGCTCCCACCTCTTTCGCAGGAAAAATCACCTCCCATCGACCCAATGAATTAGTTATAATCTCTCTGTTTTCTGAATCAAAACGAATTTTCACAATGGAATTAGGCGTGTTAAAACCCCAGATAACTATTGGTTTATTTCTTTGCAAAATCATGTGATCACCAAAAACAGAAGCAAGCTTAAGTTGGGCAAAAGAACAAAAAGGAATAAGAAATACAAGAAAAAACAGGGTACTTTTTTTCATAAATAAAGGTCAATGTTTCAAAATATTAAAGTCTAATTTAGAGAAAAATTTCCGCTTTATTCAGTTAAAGATGGAAAAGAGTGAAATAATTCTTAGTTTTTCGCTAAAAATTAAAAAAATGTTTCAACATAACAAATTGTCAATCCTTTTTATTCTATTGATGATGTCCGATTTATCTGCCTTTTCTCAACCTTCCATGCCATTTAATCGGGGTATAAATCTTACCAATTGGTTTCAGGTAAATGAAGTTAGTCAAATTCAATTTAATAAATATACAAAAACAGATTTTGAACAAATCAAATTTTTAGGGGTCGATGTGATCCGACTTCCTATACATTTACATACTCAAACGACTGGTTCACCAGATTTTAAAGTAGATCCCATCCTTTTTAATTTTTTAGATCAAATCGTTACCTGGTGTGAGGAATTAGGTTTACACATCATATTTGACAATCATACGTTTGACGCTTCAGGCATAACACCCCCGGATATTGAAATTCCTCTATTGAAAATATGGCCACAAATAGCCGAGCGGTACAAAACTGCCTACAAAAATATTTATTACGAAATATTAAATGAACCCAATGGGATTTCCGATGCTTCCTGGAATAAAATTCAGTTAAATGTTATCAATGCAATTAGAAAAACAGACCAAATACATACCATAATTATCGGCCCTGCCAATTGGAATAATTACCAGAATTTGAAAGCGATGCCAATTTATGATGATAAAAATTTAATTTATACTTTTCATTTTTATGAACCCTTTCTATTTACCCATCAAGGTGCTAGCTGGACAACACCTTCTATGGCAGCTTTGAAAAATGTACCTTTCCCTTTTGCTTTAAATACAATGCCTGGTTTACCTGCTAATTTAAAAGGCACCTGGGTTGAAAGTGCATTTAATGGCTACTATAAAGTAGGAAATATCGATTTTATTAAAGAACAAATAGACATTGCAACCAAATTTGCAAAAGATAGAAATGTTCCAATTTTCTGCGGGGAATTTGGCGTAAACAGCAATGGTTCTAACAATACCGACAGAGTTAAATGGTATGAAATGGTGCGTAAAGAACTTGAAAATCAGAAAATTCCATGGACTATTTGGGATTATCACGGTAGCTTTGGTTTGTTTCAGCCAGGAAGCCAGGGACTTTTTAATCATCATTTAAATATTCCCTTACTTCAATCTTTAGGATTCGTTATTCCACCTCAATCGGTGTATGAAAAAAAACCAATTGAAGGTGAAAAATGGCTATACCGTGATGAATTGGCTACCGATTTGAGAGAAAGTAGTTATGGATCTGGTAAAATAAACTACTATTTTACCGATCAACCATCTGATGGGAAATATGTCATTCAATGGAAAAACCCCAAACAATATGATATTATCGGATGGAAATTTTATCCAGAAGTGGACTTAAGCTTAATGGTTCAACAAAATTATTTACTATCGTTATATATTAAAGGAAATATATTTGGAAAAAGTATCGATATACGTTTTTTAGATTCTAAAACAGGAGTTGATGACAGACCCTGGAGGATGGCTTATCGATTGGATGAAAAAACAGTGAAATGGGATAATTCCTGGCAATTAATTCAGATTCCTTTGTTTAGATTTAGTGAACAAGGTGCCTGGGATGAAAATGCATGGTTTCAACCTTTAGGAAAATTTGATTGGAAATCAATTGATCGGTTTGAAATTGTCGCCGAATCTAATGACCTGCAATCTGGGATTTTATACTTTGAAGACGTCAGACTTAAACCGGCTATCCCCTCCTTTTCTTCCTCCTTATCGAATCAACCTACATTTTCCTTATTTCCTAATCCTGCATCAGATGAATTAAATGTTTACCTGGAGTCAAATGAAAATGATTTACATTATAAAATATTAGATATCATAGGTGTTGAAAAAAAATCAGGCATTATTGACAAAAAGG
>Ga0209088_10000186_pt1 | contig 46252 bp, 45 predicted proteins | sample S_140625_EF_Meta_FD_187324 | JGI IMG/M metagenome (GOLD analysis project Ga0209088, IMG submission 187324) | Freshwater microbial communities from Lake Simoncouche, Canada to study carbon cycling - S_140625_EF_MetaG (SPAdes) (version 2) | ecosystem: Environmental > Aquatic > Freshwater > Lake ... | reverse complement strand
CTGGAGCAGCTTCTCTTGGCCGACAACCTTTAAGTCGGGGTAGATAGAAAACCGCTTTGTGTAATTCTCCCAAAATTCCACCCGTTTTTCAGAAGATGCTTTCCCGCCATCCAGTAGCTCGCCCTGCGCCTTCCACGCAGGCAAATATTCAGGCTGAACAAGCAGCGCTGCTTCCAACCATCGATCTGGATCACTTTTTTCCAAGGTCTTTCCTATATCGGTAAGTAGCTTTGCTTGCTGATGGGCCGACGACCTCTCTCTGCCTTTTGCTAAAAAGGTAAGCTCGGTATCTGAAATAGGCTGCCATACTTGAGGGTCCATCGCGTTGCCCACGGGGTAGTTTTGAGATTCGTACCGCCCACAGTCGGTCTCCCAGTGACCTGGTGAATCCATGAATCCAAACCAGGCATGTCCGCCATCATCCCCTTGCCCGGAAAAATAAAGGGTGGGCAATCCCTTTGCCTTTCCCGTATTCGCAGCAAAGTAAGCTTGGTCGACACAGATTCCACCCTTGGATCGGATTTCCGAGAAGGTGTAAGCGGGATAGGGCCAAACCAGTTGATTCGCTTCATAACGAGGAATGTCGTAACGAATCGAACTAAAGACCTTGCCGAATCCACTTCGGCTGGCAGTGACATTCTTTCTTGCCCACTCCATCTCCGAGGCAACCAGAGGATGATCGATAACGAACTTTAACTCATTGACCGTAAAATCCCTTAAATCAGTCACAAACCTTCGCGCTCGTTGTAACTCTGTCATCAACTTCAATCGGACTACGGAATCGACCGGCTCGGTGGGAACTGCATCGGCCGCAACTTGACGGTGAGGCCATCTTTTGGGAAAGGGCTGATCAAAAACAAGGGCCAAGGCCACGGCAAGACGCGGAAGCTCTTTGAGACATTCCGGACAAGCGATTTGCATCTGAAGAAGTATTTTAAGGACCTCATCCTGATGATCTTCTGGTCGGATGTTTTCAAGGACGGCTCGCCGAAGCTCGAAATTTTCCCCTAAAGCCCGGAAAGCCAAAACTTCCTCGGGCGTGAAATCGGTGCGAGCCCAGTCAAGCCACTGCCACAGACGAAACTGCTCTGCCTCGTCGCTTCCTGGCTGAATATCAGAAGGTTTCTTTTTCGTAAATTCAGACCGAAGCGTGTCGCCTAACAATAATTTCTCATGAGCCCAAGTAGCTGGGTCCGGATGGGCCTCCCACCAAGTGGCTGAATCAGCAGACGAAATAAAGAAGACGATCGCCCCCGAGACACAAAGGAGACATCTCACCTGTCTTTATCCCAAAGGCACCTTGACTCTTTTTCGACCGCGAAAACTGGACAGCTCCCGGTACCCAACCTCTTGAACCAGTGCAACTGCTCGATCGAACTCATAACCGACTTCCGCAGGAGCGTGTGCATCGGAGGAGATTAAAATCGGTATCTTTCTTCGAAAAGCCTCTTCGATAAATGTCTTGGAGGGATAAATTTCCGCTACCTCTTTTCGAAGTCCTGCCGTGCTAACCTCCATGGCGATTCCTGCCGCCTCAATCGCATCCAGGGTATCTTTATAGTAAGGACGAAGATCCCCTTTTGGCCGATGCCCAAACTTTTTTACCAGATCGGGGTGAGCCAGAAAATCGAACAACCCGCTTTGGGCGGCCTGGGTCACCGCAATGAAATATTTGGTCCACACCTCCTCTACCGGCTGATCCTTCCATCGGGCTAACTTCAGCGGATTGTCCACATCCCAATCGGGCGTGATGTAGTGGACCGCTCCTATGAAATAGTCGAAGTCCGCCTTTTTGCCCAACTCCCGTATCCAACTCTCTTTTCCAGGAATAAAATCACATTCCAAACCCAAACGAATCGGGAGTTGTGGGAACTCGCTTCTTACTTCCTCTATGAGGCGCAAATATTCGGGGAAATCCGCCAAATCCATCCGCCAATCGTCAAATTTGGCTGGCATGGGGTTGTGCTCAGAAAAGCCAATCTCACCAAGCCCCTTACGCACGGCTTCCGCCGCATACTCCCGCGGGTGGCCTGTCGCGTGCCCACACAAAGGGGTATGCATGTGATAGTCAAACCTCACTCCTCCTATCTACCTATCTCCCAGCCTTTTCCAAGGCCATAGGGGAGCGTTGCCCAAACCCCCATCTTTTGGCATCATTTAGAGATGCAATCTTCTTCCAAAATTCATCTCTCCCCTGCCCGTCTGAAGTCCGCCTTGGCACGACTCCGCCGGTTGCGAATTTTAGTCATCGGAGACCTCATGCTGGATGAGTTTATCTATGGTCGCGTTTCCCGTATTTCACCAGAGGCTCCAGTTCCAGTTGTTCATGTGGAACGTGAGCAGGCCTACCCTGGTGGCGCCGCTAACGTGGGCCGGAACTTAGCCGCACTTGGTATCCATGCAGAGATAAGTGGCGGAATTGGGGCAGATGTTGCTGGGAAACGCCTGCTCAACCTTCTGCGACACGAAAAAATTGGTACCTCTGGTGTTTGTAGATCCTCTCGATTCCCAACAGTGGTAAAGACCCGTATCCTTGCGAGGCATCAACAGGTCGTCCGTGTTGACCGAGAGGAACCGAGCCAACTCACCTCAAAAGAGAGGCAAGCAGTGCTGAAAAAAGCATTGCAGGTTCTTCCTCGTTGCCACGCGCTCATCTTGGAAGACTACGGGAAAGGGTTATTCGACCAAGAGCTTGTCGACTCCCTCCTTACAGCTGCTCGCAAAAAAGGAGTTCCGACAGCGGTCGACCCGAACATCCATAATCCTCTCGATTGGAATGGAGCTACTTTGGTTAAGCCCAACCGGGTGGAAGCATTTGGAGCTTTGGGACAGCCCGACTCCCCACACCCAGAGGATTGGATTGCTGCGGGAGAGGAGCTGCTCCTGCGATGGGGTTGCCACTACCTTCTTCTCACCTTGGGGGAAAACGGAATGATTCTGTTTCAACCCGATCATCCCCCCTTCTCGATTCCTAGCCGCGCCCGTGAGGTATATGACGTTTCTGGTGCTGGGGATACGGTCATCTCCCTACTCGCATCCGCCTTAGCCGCAGGACTTCCTGGTAAAATCGCTGCGGAGCTCGCAAACCTAGGCGCTGGCATCGTCGTAGGAAAACTCGGCACAGCCACAGTAACCCCTGCGGAGTTGATCGATGCCGCCCGACATCATGGGTAAAAGGGCTGTCTTTCTCGACCGCGACGATACGTTAATCGAAAACGTTCCCTACCTTGGCGACCCCGCAAAGGTAAAGCTGATGCACGGGGCGTCTGAAGCCCTCCTTCAATTTCGCAAAGCGAATCTCACCCTTGTGGTTATCTCAAACCAATCGGGTGTGGGGCGAGGTTTAATCACAAAAGCACAAGTTCGCGCCGTAGACGCTCGAATGGAGGAGCTACTAGGGGGTGGGCAAATTTTCGCACACTACGGTCACTGCTTTGCTGCCCCGGGCGATCCGTACGATGACTCACGCAAGCCCTCCCCTAAAATGATCCAAGAGGCTGGGGCAAAACTCGGAATCGAGTTGGAACGCTCTTTTATGGTGGGAAATAGACTGAGTGATATTCAGGCAGGTCACTCAGCCGGATGCAAAACGGTGCTACTCAAACTTTGTGTTCCAACCGATGAGGTTGCGGATGCAGATAGACTGACAAGTTTCTCCGCGCCCGACTGGGATTCTGCAAAGGATTGGATTTTGAAGGAGGTTGCAAAGACCCCATGAAGCAGGCGCGAGTTATTGCCGTAATTCCTGCCCGTCATGCCTCAACCCGCTTTCCCGGAAAGCCTCTTGTTCCAGTTTTAGGAAAACCTCTTATCCAATGGGTTTGGGAGGGTGCAAAAGAGTCGAAGTCATTACAAAAGGTCTTCATCGCTACGGATGACCAGTCGATTGCTCAAGTAGCGCGCTCTTTTGGGGCGGATGTGGTGATGACTCGGACAGATCACCCCTCAGGAACAGATCGGGTGGCGGAAGCCACGGCTCACGAAAACGCCGATTGGATTTTGAATCTACAAGGTGACGAACCCCTGATTCGCGGATCTATTCTGGATGAGATGATTCAGGGCCTGAGTCCTGAATACGGCATGGGAACCATCGCCACCCCTCTTCACAACCGAAGCGATCTCAATGTTCCCGACATCGTGAAAGTCGCCTTTACCCCACAGGGAAAAGCATTGGGGTTTCGGCGGCAGGTTGCAGAAAGTGAAGGGGCAAAGTGGATGCATCAACATGTCGGTCTTTACGCCTACCAGCCTGCCACCCTCCAGAAAATCGTTCAGTTGCCCCCCTCTGAAGGGGAGAAAAGAGAGCGACTTGAACAGTTACGTGCCTTGGAGAACGGGATTGCGATTCAAGTCCTGACGCTTAGCTTCGAATTTGTTGGTGTGGACACGCCGGGGGACGTGACACGCGCGGAACGAGCCCTGGCAGACCGCGCCAGCACTATCTCCAAATGAAATACATCTTCATCACAGGCGGAGTGATTAGCTCCTTAGGAAAGGGTCTTACTGCGGCCGCCTTAGGAACCCTTCTTGAAAGACGAGGCCTGAAAGTCGGATTGATGAAGTTTGACCCCTACCTGAATGTGGATCCTGGCACGATGAGCCCCTACCAGCATGGAGAAGTTTACGTTTTGGAAGACGGCGCAGAAACCGACCTCGACCTCGGCCACTATGAACGATTTACCTCATGCCATCTGACTCGGCGACACAACCTAACTGCGGGCCAAGTTTATGAAGAAGTTTTAAGAAAAGAGCGTCGGGGCGACTATCTAGGCAAAACTGTCCAGGTCATTCCACATGTGACCGATGAGATAAAAAACCGGCTTCGCCACATGGGCCAGCACGAGAATTGCGATATTCTGATTACTGAAATTGGGGGGACAACAGGTGATATTGAAGGCCTCCCCTTTTTGGAGGCCCTGCGACAATTCTCGCTAGAAACAGGGCCCGGACACTGCCTCTTCATTCACGTGACGCTGGTGCCCTACATCAAGGCTGCGGGAGAGTTAAAATCGAAACCAACGCAGCAAAGCGTTGCAAAGTTGCGTGAAATCGGAATTCAACCCCAAATCCTTGTGTGCCGAAGCGAACATCCAGTTGACCATGAAACGAGGCAGAAGATTTCGAACTTCTGCAATGTTTCCGTTGAAGCGGTCATTGAAGAGCAGGACGTGAAGCACACGATTTACGAGGTTCCCTTAATGCTCCATCGCGAAAGGATGGATGAGTTAGTTTTATCTTATTTGGGAATCAAGGCCCCGGCAGCAGACCTGCGAGATTGGGAAAAGCTGGTAGGCCGAATGATTGCGCCAAAACACAGGTCTAAGATTGCGATGGTTGGAAAATATCTCGGCGTACCCGATGCCTATAAAAGCGTTACCGAGGCGCTTTTCCATGCCGCATCAGGCGAAGACGTGGGAGTCGATCTTGTAAAAGTCGACGCAGAGGAGATTGAGAAGCAAGGGGCAGATGCGTTCTTGTCTGGTGTGGATGGAATCCTTGTCCCAGGAGGCTTTGGAGAGAGAGGAATCGAAGGAAAGATTGCTGCAGCGAAATACGCGAGGGAAAAAAAGATTCCTTATCTTGGGCTTTGTCTTGGAATGCAAGTTGCGGTGATCGAGTTTGCGCGAAATATCGCGGGCTTAAGGAAAGCACATAGCTCCGAGTTCGAGCCAGACTCCAAGGAAGCGGTAATCTCATTGCTGCCAGGCCAAACAGTGAATGGCACCAAGGGCGGAACAATGAGATTGGGAAGCTATATCTGCTGTTTAACTCCTGGCTCTGTGGCTCAAAAAGCTTACGCCAGTTCCGAAATTCAGGAGCGCCATCGTCATCGGTATGAGTTTAATAACGCCCATCGCGTGACGCTTGAGAAGTTCGGCCTCAAGATCAGCGGTGTACACCCCAAGGGAGATCTTGTGGAGGTTATCGAGTTGCCGGATCATCCTTGGTTCGTTGCCTGCCAATTTCACCCAGAGTTTCGTTCGAAACCAGATGTGCCGCATCCCCTCTTCAGAGGCTTTGCACAAGCCACACAAAAACATGCCAAAAAAACATAAATTCTTACTGATCGGGGGGCCCTGTGTCTTGGAGTCGCGTAAGACATCCCTGCTTATCGGTCGAACCTTAAGAGACTTAGCCCACTCCTTGGGTTGGGACTATGTCTTTAAAGCTAGTTACGATAAAGCGAACCGAACCTCGATTAGCTCCCCTCGAGGTCCCGGCTTTCAGAAAGGCCTAAAGGAGCTAGCCGCCGTACGTAAAATCTTAAAAGTACCCGTTCTTACCGATGTGCACTCCGTACAGGAGGCAAAAGCGGCAGGTAAAGTTGTGGATATTTTACAAATTCCTGCTTTCTTATGCCGCCAGACCGACTTACTGATTGCCGCAGCAAAAACGAAAAAGGCCATCAGTGTCAAAAAGGGGCAATTTCTCGCACCTCAAGCTGTATCAGCAGTGATGGAAAAACTTCGGCGGGGAGGCTGTAAAAAGGCGTGGATTACAGAACGAGGGACTTCGTTCGGACACGGCGATCTTGTTGTGGATATGCGGGGATTGGTAACCATGCGCGAACAGGGTCATCAGGTGATCTTTGATGCCACTCACAGCGTTCAGCGCCCTACAGGGGGCGAAATTACACGAGGTGAGGCACGCTTCATTCCTGCCTTGGCTCGTGCCGCTGCTGCCGTCGGCATTGACGGTCTTTTTATTGAAGTACACCCAAATCCAAGAAAAGCCCTCTCAGACAAGGAAAGCATGCTTCCCCTTTCACAAGCTGGAACCCTCTTTCGTCAAATTCATAGGATTCTCTATGCCGTCTCTTAGAAACGTAATCGTTTGCTTTTTAGGGGTTGGACTTCTTCCTCTATTGGCAGCAAACGGCCCAGAGTTTCCAATCGGGTCTGTCATTCAAAACTTTTCACTTCCCCAGGCCGATGCGAGCGGGAGGAAAACTGCCATGGTCCATGGCAAGCGGGCTACCGTCGTCAGCCCAAACCAGCTCAAGATCGAAGATCTGAACGTTGAGCTCTTTAATGGAGAGGGAAAAGTCGAGACAACCATTACGGCAACAAGAAGCGATTTTTGGCGTAAGGAGAATCGCCTGACTACCGATACAGGGATCATCGTAAAGCGACCTACCTTGATGATCTCCTCGAATGGCATTGATTGGAATGTCGCGGATTCTAGCGGAACGCTCTACAATCGAGTTCGAGTCGTTATTTCTAACTCAACCCCGTGAAATACTTAATTTTCTCATTTCTAGCGCTGACTGGATGCCTGCAGGCTGAAGACTCCCCTTCGGCCACGCCTGCAAGCTCGGCTACAAATTCCACAACAATCGAAAGCGACTCCTTGGATCTCAACCTGGGCAAAAAACTAGGAAAGAAGCAGGGCATTTTTCGGGGAAATGTAAAAGTGGACGAACCTCGATTCACAATGACCGCCAAAGAGATGACGGTCTTCTTTGCCGACAACGATGCGGTCGAATCACTTGAGGCAAGAGAAGATGTTATCATTAAGCGGAAAGATGGATCATCTGATACATCCAGTGAAAAAGCGCTTTACGATATATCGGTGAAAAAGCTGACTCTTCTGAAGGTCACGCGACAACCCAAAGTTGTATCGAAGGACAAAACCGTATTTGCTGACAAAATCATTCTCTATCCGGAGGAAGACAAGATGACCACGGAGGGGGCAAGCCGGGTCATGCTTCAAAAAGCCCCCTGAACACGGATTCAACATTAACCCCCGCTCCCGTAGGAGAACCTATCCTCTCCTGTCATGGCTTAGTCAAACGTTATGGGGAGCGAAATGTGGTCAACGGAGTAAACCTGAACATCCGTGCTGGCGAAGTAGTGGGCTTACTCGGGCCAAATGGAGCAGGAAAAACCACCAGCTTTTATATGTTGGTTGGTCTCGTAAGGCCCACTGCAGGCACAATTCAGTTCTCGGGCGAAGATGTCACTGGAATGCCAATGTATCGAAGAGCTCGGCGTGGAATAGGCTATCTTCCTCAGGAGGAGTCGATCTTTCGTCGCCTCACCGTGGAAGAAAATCTCATGGCGATTCTTGAGACCCTCCCCATCACCGATCAGGAGCGAAAAGAGCGTTGCCACGAGCTCTTGGTGGAATTGGGCCTCGATAACCTCATCAAAAGTCATGCCATTCAGCTTTCTGGAGGAGAAAAAAGGCGCTTGGCTATTGCGAGGTGTCTTGTGACTCGTCCGAGTGTTCTACTTCTGGACGAACCCTTTAGCGGAGTTGATCCCCTTGCCGTTTATGATATCCAACAGATTATCCTAACCATGCGTCGCAAGGGAATTGCGGTACTCATTACTGACCACAATGTGCGCGAGACCCTATCGATCGTAAGTCGTGCCTACTTGATCTGTGAGGGCAAAGTTGAAAGCGAGGGAAATGCGGAATTCCTGATCAACGATCCTGTAGCGCGCGGTCTCTATCTAGGACCTCGCTTTTCAATGTGAGAACATTTTTAGATTTAGTGAGTCGATGTCAACTTGTCTTCAAGTATGGATTCCAAGACAGCCTCCGGATTTGCAGCATTTAAGATGGGTCGCCCCAACACAATACGACTGGCACCATCCAGCAGAGCCTCTCGCGGTGTTTTGGACCGGGCTTGGTCGTCCTCCTTACTCCCTTTTGGTCTTACTCCGGGGGTCACAATTTCACCCTTTTCTCCCCATACCGACCTTTCGGACCTAGCTTCATGCGGACTACAAACAACACCCGCCAGACCTGCTTTTTTAGCTAGGTTGGATAGGTTTCGTACCGTGCCATCCACTCCACTGTGCCAGCCCACCGCTCGAACAGCCTCTTCACTTAAGCTTGTCAGAAGAGTGACTGCGAGAACATGCGTCTCTTTAGCAGAATGGGAAACAGCCGCTGCCATCATCTCTTCCCCTCCCGAGGCATGCACTGTTAAGAAGCGCGGTTTCCAGGGTGCGACGGCTCGTACCGCCTGCCCGACGGTATTTGGGATGTCGTGGAACTTAAGATCCAAGAAGATGGGAACTTCCAATTTTTGGAGCCCCGACAAAACCTCCACCCCTGACCTCAAATACAGCTGCAATCCGACTTTAAAGGTCCCAATCTTCCCACGAAACCGCTTGGCCCAACTCAAGGCCTCTTCCGATGTATCGACGTCAAGAGCGAGTATGATCTGGTCGGGTTTCAACTCATCCATTGAATCGTGAAATCAACTCCATGACAACTCGAGCCTACGCTAAAATCAATTTAGATTTACGACTGGGTCAACGGCGCTCAGACGGATTTCATCCTATCGACACTTTTTTTATTCGAGTCGATCTTTACGACAACATTAAGGCTAGGGCTACCCAAGACGGTAATTGCACTCTTTCTATTCTTGGTGACACCCACCTGTCCGCTGGCCCAGACAATCTGGTATTACGTGCAGCTCGCGCCATGCAAAGGTTCGCCCAACAAGGTGCGGGGGTGCATCTCGAGCTTGAGAAGAGAATTCCCCAGGGCGCCGGGCTAGGGGGTGGGAGCAGTGATGCTGCCTCCACTCTTACTATTCTGCAAAAGTTATGGTCGACTTCCTGCACAGACGAGCAGATGGCAGCCCTAGGTGCTGAACTGGGAAGTGATGTACCTTTTTTTCTTCAGCCCTACGCCTCGCGAGGAACTGGTCGTGGAGAGATTCTGCATCCCAGTCCGATGAAAGATCTCCCATGGGCTGTTTTAATTCACCCTGGCTTCCCCTCTCCTACGGCAAGCGCGTATGCGTCGTACGCACAATCCCCAAAACCAGGTGTTGAGGGACCAAAACTGACCCTAAGGCAAAGGAACGGAATGAATCTAACTTTGCGACCTAGAAACGATCTCGAGGAGGCTGTTGAAAAAAAGTTTCTATGGATTCGTTCAGCCAGAGAATGGCTTCAGAGGCAGCCAGGAGCTCTTGCAGCACGAATGAGCGGAAGTGGGTCGACCGTATTTGGTTTGTGGCCTTCAGACAAGGAAGCGGAACAAGTTGCAAACCGTGCCAAGAAACACTTTGGTTCAGAAGCTTGGATACAAGCCACCCGACTGATTTGTGGAGCGAAGTAAAACTAGCGAAGCTTGTGAGCGATCCGGGACTTGATACGAGCCGAGCGATTCCTGTGAATCGCTTTACCTTTGGCCGCACGGTCCAAACGACGCTGCAGTTCAGGAAAAAGTTTTGCCGCTTCATCTTTTTTTCCTGCTGTAAGAAGAGCTATCAACTTTTTCTGGGCATTACGAGCATGGTCCAGAAGAAGGCGATTCACCACGCGGCGGCGGAGTGCGCCACGGGCTTGTTTTGCAGCAGAAGCAGTGTTGGCCATAAGAGGAAACATTGCCCGAGACCCCTCCCCCTCGTCAATCTATGAACTTACTCCGCCTTGCCCTTTCCCTACTCCTCTGGCCAGGCCTTGTGGCTACTCTCATCTTTTTGGGAAAGCTTTTACGGTCGGCCACCCACTCGCCTCAATTTCCCTTGGCAACAGCAGTCGCCTTTGCGGTGGGGTTTTTCGTGTCCTGCATCGCTTTTTTTGCCCTGCCCCGTCCGCGCGGAGTTTATGTTTTGGGACATGAACTCACTCATGCCTTAGCCGTTTGGTGCAGTGGGGGGCGGGTCCACTCAATCCAAGCCGGAACCAAGGGAGGAAAAGTTTTATCCGATCGAGTCTCCCCTTGGATTAGTTTAGCGCCTTATATTTTACCTTTTTACCCGTTGCTGGCGGGAATTCTTTGGTTGGCGGGAACACGAGTTTGGCCAGAGCTGCAGAATTATACCCTGCCCAGCCTAGCCCTTTGGGGTGCTGTCTGGGGATATCACTACTCCTTCACCCTTAGCCTAATTCCAACAGACCAGCCCGACTTTCTGATCTATGGGAGAATTTTTTCAATCACCCTTATCTTTATGGGGAATACGCTTCTGGTCGGTCTTTTGCTTTGGGGAGCTTTTCGCCCAGCCCCTCTAGGCCAAACTCTCCTCCAGCTGGGAACTGAGTGGATATGGACATACACCACGATTGCTCATTGGCTCTCGGGCCTGCTCTTGCGCTACCTACCCCATTCCGCCTAGAACATCCTGCTCGTGCTAATTTCCGACCTCATCAGCGAAAAAAATCTTCTACCCGATCTTGTTGCTAAAGATCGTAATAGCGCCTACCAAACAATGGTGCATTTCGTTGTCAATAAAGGATTTATGAATAATGAACTCTCTTCCTCTTCTTTAGAAGGATTACTGGCAAGAGAAGCCAAAATGACAACAGCGATGGGCGGAGGCTTCGCGCTGCCACACGCCACCATTCCAAAATTGCCCAAACCTTGCTTCCTGCTCGCCCGATGCCCCCAAGGCGTAGATTGCGAGGCGGTCGATGGAAAACCGGTCACCCTCTTCTTCCTCATTCTTACTCCCCCAGACCATAGCCAGGAACATCTTCAAACCCTTGCCACTGTGGCTAAATTCTTTAATCGACGCGGAATTAAGTCAAAACTACTTCAAGCATCTGGTGTACCAGAGATCCTATCCATTCTTCGCACTCCCTAATGTCCCTCCGCGCAGAACTCGAAGCCCTCGTCCAGGTCTGGGCTCAGACCCATTACCCTCAGGTAGGCACAGGCCCCTGGGTTCGTCCCTGTGCCGATCCACGGCATGGCCATTTTCAAACTCACCTCCCAATGGTGGCCGGAAAACAAACTGGATCAAACCCACGCGATATCGCAACCCGTTTGGCTAATGAGTGCACCCCACCACCGAACTGGGCTACTCCCGAGATTGCTGGCTCAGGGTTTGTAAACTACCGCGTCAATCCTCCTGCAGTAGCAGTTGCTATCGACAAGCTTCGCCAAGATCCAGGCCTGGGGATTCATCCAACACAAAACCCGGAGACCATCGCAATCGACTTCAGCTCACCCAATATCGCTAAGGCCATGCACGTGGGCCATATTCGCTCCACTCTTTTGGGTGACTCCCTTTCCCGTCTTCTCACCCGTTGCGGTCATCGGGTCATTCGAATCAATCACCTTGGAGACTGGGGCACCCAGTTCGGAAAACTTCTCCTTGCATATCGTGCCGCGGGTCGCCCCCCGCTGGATCCATCTCAATCCATTCAACAGCTCGAAATATTGTATAAAAAGGGCCATGAAGAGGCAGAGTCCGACCCCAAAAAGATGGATCTAGCGAGAGCAGAACTAGCCGCGCTCCAGTCTGGAGAAGCCGAGCGAACGAAAGATTGGAAACACTTTTGCGAAAGATCGGCAGACCATTTTCACGACATCTATCGACGCCTCAACGTAACCTTCGATCTGGAAAAAGGGGAAAGCACATACCAAGGCGAGTTAGCTGGTATCGTGCAAGAGCTCTTGGATCAAGGGATAGCAGAGAACAGCCAAGGAGCTGTTGTCATTCAGAATCCCAAGATTTCTGAAGAGCCATTTCTGATTCGTAAATCGGATGGGGCTTTCCTTTACGGCACAACCGATTTGGCTGCTGTCCAATCACGAATTCGCGACCTCAAGGTCCAAAGAATTATTTATGTCACCGATGGACGGCAACAGCTTCACTTTCAGTGGCTCTTTGACACCGCAAAACGCTGGGGAAAAACTGTGCCTCTTGAGCACGTTTGGTTCGGGACAATTCTTGGGCCAGACCGAAAACCCCTAAAAAGTAGGGATGGAACACCGATCAAACTTACCGATCTACTCACTGAAGCTAAAGATCGAGCTAAGCAGATTCTTATGGAAAAAAGGCCTGATCTCATGGGATCTGCACTTGAGGAAAAAGCGGAACTTCTAGGCATCGCTAGCCTCAAATACGCAGACCAGATGCCTGGACGAAATCTCGACTACGTTTTTACATGGGAAAAGCTCCTCGCTTTCGACGGGAATACCGCCCCATACATTCTCAATGCTTACGTTCGCTCTCGCTCCATACTACGAAAAGCTGGGGTAACATCTTCCCCAACTCACCCCATCCATCTGGAGGAACCAGCGGAGGAAGAGATCGCTCGGCAACTTCTTCGCTACTGCGATGTGGTTGAGCTAGCAACAACCGATCGCAAGCCGCACCACTTGTGTGGCTATCTATTTGAAACAGCGGGAATGTTTCACCGATTCTTTGAGGCTTGCCCTGTTCTCCAAGCTAAATCCCCTGCCCTGCACCAATCCCGCCTAACCCTCACTGGCTTAACTGGGGACATCCTTCGAGATGGTCTTCAACTACTAGGAATTCCGACTTTAGAAGAGATGTAGTAGCCGCTGATTGGGATTTAAAGGCTCACTCGATCCGCATCACCCCAAAGATTTTCGAGCCTATAAAAGTTTCTACGGGTTGAATGCATGACATGGACCAGCACGTCGCCATAATCCAATATCATCCACTGACTGGCCGCTTGACCCGTAGATCGATAGATATGTCGACCCTCTTCTTTCACGCCTCGTTCAATCTCGCCGGCGATTGCCTTCAGCTGGGGCTCATTCTCCGCAGAAACGATTACAAAGAAATCGGACGGGCCCCCAATCTTTCTTAGATCTAAGACGATAGGGTCTTGAGCTTTTTTGTTCGCGGCCAGATCACGGCAAAGCTTTGCTAACTGAAGCCCCTCCGGAATCATTGATAGTACCGATTTTTCATAATCGAATCCTCTATATCAGCTGAAACAAGACCTCGAATCGAGAGATGACGCTGCACTCGCTGACGAATTTCGGTGGATGAAACGTCGAAACGACAAGGCAAAACACTCATCGAAATCCCTCTCCTTGCCTTTGGCTTCTCAGGTCTTGGGAAAACAAGAAAGTGAACCCACCGGGCAAGTTTCCTAAAGTCCTTCCAGTCAGGTAGTACGCTCCACTGATCGGAACCCATAATCCAAAAGAGTTTTGCAGAGGGCGCATTTCTTTTCCAGTGTGCAGCTGTATCGATCGAATAAGAGACACCCGATCGGCTAATCTCCCAATTCGAGACCTTGGCCCACCTCTGCCCTCGCAACCCCTGCTTTAACCATCGTAAACGATCAGTCGCGGAGGCAACGGGTTGGAATTTCTTCAAGGGGGACTGAGCACAAGGCAAGTAGATCACCTCGTCTAATCGCAAGCTCTCCCAAGCGAAACGTCCAATCAAAAAGTGTCCAAGATGAAAGGGGTCAAATGAGCCGCCAAAAAGAGCAGTTCTTCGACTCAAAAGATGCTCCGGTCCACTTGGATTTTGTCATTTGGCTTTAAACGAATGTCTTTCCCTTGATCGGCTTGAATTTCTTTTGCATTAAATTCCTGTGTTGCGCCCCCTTGGGTCAAACGGACACGACGGCGGTTTGCGAAATCGGTGAATCCCCCACATGCAGCAACTGCTCCAAGAGCCGTGAGATCCTTCGTATAGGGAACACGCTGAGGCATTCTTACCTCACCTGTCACATCCACAAATCTCTGCTCCTTCAAGTCAACCGTCACATTGGGGTTCGTAAAGATTTCCTCCTTGAGATAGGTGGATTCAATCAACTTCTTAAGTTCAACAGTGGTTGTATTGGCTGCAGTCAGACTTCCAATATGGGGCATCGAGATCTTTCCACTCTCATCGATTTTAACTTCAAAGATTCCTTGGTCTTGGGTCGGGACACCTGTCAAACGGATGATTAAAGTATCTCCACCACGTAAAAGATCACTGATATCCATATTGGCAGCGGAAATTACAGAATTTGAAGCAGACATGGGGTCAGGAGTGGCCTGGGGTAATGCGATAACCTTATCACCCAAGAGAACTGGCATATTGGTTGCTAGAATTGTTTGCGAAGAGGTCCCTACTTGAATCGATTGCGAGAGCACAGTCGAGACAGTGGCGAGGCAAATAATCAGACAGAAGGATTGATTCACTAAAAGCGATCCTGCCCAGGAGGTGGGCGAACAAATGTTACTTTGGGCACATTCCGCGGTTCATCAGAAGAAATCTCGTCTACTTGAACTTCTGAAGGAGTTAAACCTACCGGAACAGATGCCTGCATAGATGAACTCTTGCGAGACGCAGCTCTTGGTGTTCGCTTTTTGTATCCATACTGAGTGGAGTAACCAGCATAGTAATAGTAGTTATCATCCGTTTTAATATTTACGTTATTGAGGATAACTCCAAAAAGCTTCCCGCCCACGTCTTCGATGACTCTTTTTGCTCTTTGGGAAACATTTCGCGGATAACGACGATGCTGAATCAAGAGAAGAGTCACGTCGACTTCTTGACTGATTACCGAGGCATCACTAATTCCAAGCACCGGAGGAGAATCGACAAGAATCACATCATAGTTCGGGCGGCACGTTTCAAGAAGTGAAGCGAAACGAGCGCGACTAAAGCCTCCCAAATCCTCCGGTCCTAAACTCCCAGCAGTTAAGACCTCAAGGTTGGGAACCGAAGTGGATTGAATCAGCTCATCTAAAGAGGCCTGCCCCGCTAAATACTCACCCAGCCCAAGGGTGTTTTCGATCTGTAATGCGTTATGAGCGTTGGGCCTTCGGATATCCCCATCAATTAATAAAACTTTCATGCCACTTTGGGCACAAACCCAGGCTAGGTTGAAAGTGGTCGTAGACTTCCCCTCACCAGGTCCACCACTCAAAACAGTAATCGTGCGAGCCGTCGAGCGAGCCCCTGTTAAGTTAAGTTTCGCACAAAGAATGCGATATCCTTCGGCAAAGCGTGAATTTGGGTCATCGGTGGAAAGAAACTTGGCCCCCTTTGGAATCACCGCCAAAACACTGATTCCAAGAAACCTTTCCACATCGTCCATCGTTTTGATGCTGGTGTCCAAATATTCAATAAAGAAAGCCAGACTCAAACCCAGCACAAGTCCCACCACCATACTCAGCGCCAAATTCAACTTTAGATTTGGTTTTACGGGGCGGACGGCGGGTTCTGCGCGATTCACAACCTGAACAGGTCGAGTTTCGATCCGCGATTCAACCGACTGTTGGCGGTAGCGAGACATAAGCACCTCAAGAAGTTGGCTTTGCGTTTCGTAATCCCTTCTCGCCTCATTGTAAGGTGCCAAGCGATCACTACGATCCGCCCTCAGTTGTGTACGTAATTCGGAAACCTCCTTCTCAAGGCTTTCGACACGCGCTTGAGCCACGCTCAGATCAATGGAGAGAGCACGGCGAATTCCAGTCACCAGCTTATTGAGCTGGTCCCGCCTCTCCGCCACAGCACGTATCGCCGCCTGCATCTCAGGATGCTTTTTCCCGTACCCCTGCTTCTGCATTGAGGCAACACTTTGCAAGGCCTGCAAGTACTGCTGCTTGGTGGAAGCAGTAGTGCTGTCCTCCAGCTGAAGAGCTGGCAAAGTTGATTCAAGTTGCTCAATCGTTAAGTCAGCCACTTTCTCAAGACGAACTTTTCTCGAAATCATATCGGAGCGCAGCTCGCTCAATGCTGTCTCTTTTCGCTGAATTTCCATATCCGACAAAGTGGTGGATTGAACCTGAGCACTCGCCCCGGGCATCTCATCGATCTTCATATCCCGCCGCAACGCCTCCACTTTAGCCGCAGCCTCGCTGACGAGTTTCTTCTGCTTCTGCACCTCCCCATCAAGAACTTTTAAGCCAGAATCACTGCGCCCGGTGATTTCCCCCCGGCGAAACTCTTCGTACGCATCGGTAATTGTGTTGGCGTAAAGTGCCGCCTCCTCCGGATTCGTGCTTTGACAGACAACTTCGATCAGCTTGGTGTTTCGAAAAGGCCTAACCTCCAGATAGCTCTTCCTGAAAATCATGAACGCTTGGTCATCGCTAATCGACCCTTCGGGCAGCTCCATCGACTTACAAAGTCGGGCTGCAACCCCCAGTTTTGTGATGACTGGATAGAGAACCTTTTTGCTTTGGATGAGTTCGAATTCCGTTTGGAAAAAAACAGGATCAAAAGCTTCAAAGGAAGATTGGAAAACCTGCAAATCCTTATTCTCCTTCTCAACACGCAAGACCGCAGAGGATTCATAGATCTTGGGCTGTAGCTTGGTAACAACGAAGCCAGTGGCCATTACTAGGGTTAAAATCGTTACCGAAGTGGGCCATCGATTCCGAATAACCCTCCACAAGTCGTTGACGTGAAACGACGCCTCACCTGAATTGGCCGCTCCGGCACCATATCCATAAGCTGGGGGTGTCTCGTTAAGCTCCGTCACACCCGCACCTTACGCCTCTTCCTGGTATTTCGCAATCAGTAGGTACCGCGAACACCTATATATACAACATTTCGGTTATAACTGCCTCCGTTGGAGTTATTTTGGTCGAAGTAAGACTGATATGTACTAAAAGTGTATCCAAGCTCTGCCGAGAGATAGGGGAAGAACGCGTAGGAAAACTTGCAATTATAAGTAGCAACGGTTTGCTGCCCGCTGCCCTGATACCCACCATAAATCACAAGACTCTGCTCCTTGTTATACTGGGGAGTATAAAGTGCCAACTGGACATTGAGAGTTTGAACAAGTTTCAGTTTTTCAGTGAACGCGTGATCTGCACTCAGGTTTAAATTATAGGACTCAGAATCCGAGGAGGTCTGCTGGGTAGATTGCTGAATCTGAATGGAAAAACCGGCGCTTAAAGAGTTCTGTTGGCCATAATTCCAAGTCGAACTCAAAGACACAAAAGGATACACATTAATCTCCTGCTCTCCACTGTTCAGCCCACCTGGCCCTACATTTTTTGAATTATCATTTGTCCCGAAATTATCGTTTAGCTGAATTCCACCGCGACCCGTAAAAAATAACGTAGGCAGAAAAGTGTGATCCGCCCCTAAGGTAAAAGCGACTTGCTGATTATCCCGAAAGTTTTGGTCGCTCTGATAGTCAAATAATTGATAGTCCACAGTAAATGTCCCAATCGTTTCAGGGGTGAAGTCCAACCGAAACTGCTGAAACGCGCCATTGTTCATGTAGTTGGACTGCGAAGCACTACCAGACTTAATGCCGCCCGAATCGTTATAGCTAGCAGGACCATCAGAATTCACCACCTGATTATTCCAACGCGTCACCATGGAAAGGCGGTCGGTCACTCGATAATCGGCTTTGATTGTGCCTAAATTAATAACACTACCCTGCGTGTTGGTGATAGGCGCCAAGCCAGCGGCAAACTGCTGCGCAATCGGCTGCTCAAAGAAATTAAAATTATCCGCGACCGTAATGCTGAATCGCGGATCAAAGGCGTAGGTGTACTGCCCCGTAAACGTCTGGTTGTACTGAATATCGTAGGACTGATTTAGACTGGGAAAATAGATGCCTTGGAAATCATATCGTGCAGATAGATCGGCCTGTAATCCTGTATAGTTGTAACCGAGGGAGGGATTCACGCTCGAGTAGGTACTTGACTGGACATCAGTCGAACTCTGATAAGACTGCGTCAAGGGATTGCTATCATAGCCCTCACGAATCGCCACCGTTGCCGTAAAAGGTTTTGGTCCCTGCTGTCCAGCAGAACCCTGAATCTGACCCAATAAACTCTGAACCGGGACCACCAAAAAAAGAGCGAAGAGTGTTAAGAAGGAATCTAATCGTATATAGCCCCGCGACATCCACTAAATCTTGTGGTTTGACGGATAAAATCAACCCAAACACACCCTATATAGATTCTCAAGCCTAGAAAGATGTTAACAATCTGTTAAAAACCAGGCTTAGCAGCAAATAAGCTATTCAAAACCAGCTAGTTCCATCTTTTCTGAATAGAAAGTAGTAAATAGTCGTTATTCGGTGGCAAGGAGGTCACAAAAGACTGTGGAAGGTCTGGAGGCTTTTGCCTTCGTATCACATCTGCCCAAGCCCCCCACTCAGAATTCTCGGCCAACATCTGGCTATGCATTTTCACGTCGCTACTTGCAGGAGTAAACAAAATACTAAAAATAGGGTTCACCCGGTCATGGATCTTGATCAGATCGTCCCGCGTAGCAGGAACCCATAGGGTCGGTTGATTCGAGTACCACGCCTCCGCCGCTGGCAGATCACTCGCTTGAAACTCTTTAGGCTCAAACCAAGAGCGCATAAATAAAAAAATCGGGGGATAGGTTGGAGGATAAGCAAAAGGCGGCGTATCTGTACGCGCAACACGATTCAAAACCGGTACACATGCAACAAAAGCGATCAAAACCACAAATATTTTTCCTAGCAATTCGACCTCCAAATTCCACCGCTCCACTAAAACATAAAGCCCAGCTGCCCCATAGACACAGGCTAGAGGAAGAATCGCTAGAAGAATTGGCGACGCTGAACCTGTATCTCCCCTTGAAACAAAAGAGGTCGCAGTCAGCAAAGCCGCACTCCCCGCTAACCAAAGAAGTTTTCCATTCGTTGCAGATCGCCTTCGGAAGCCGTGAAGTGCGCTAAACAATGCCAACGTTCCAGCAATAGCCGCACCACATAAAACAGGCCCTTGTGAAATCAAAAATGAAGCACCCCTAGCTGCTGATCCTAAAATACGCCTCCAGATATCGGTTTTTTCCTTATCGAACGAGTAGGTTCTCCATACAAGATTCCCTGGATAGTGGGCAGAATCCGCAATTAAGTACGCCCAGTTCAAGCCTATAGGATTGCGCGTTACCCACCAAAGCCATGCCAACCAGCCAATAAAAAAAAACATGGGAATCACAAATCCGAGAAGCAACCAAACTCTTCCTCTTTGAAACAGCAGCATGCCCGATCCAACTAAAGCCAAAGCGGGCCAAAGATGGATCATCTGCACCAAAGGCGCGAGGCCTATGGTAAAGCCAGCCAACCCAAACCAAGCACCACCACTGAAATTTTCCGACTCCAGATCGTCCTCTCCTGCTAAACCTCGATAAAAGAAGTAACCAGCCCACGCATATAGCGCGACGAGAAGACAACCACTTCCACCCGACACCGCCTGATCCCACATAAGAGTGCTTCCCATAAAAAACACGGCGGCCACTATGCCCGAACCAAAATCAAATTGACCCGCCGCCCATAAATAAACCGCCCCAACAGCAAACACGATGCAGACTAAATTCAATCCAAGAATAATGTAATCGGGCGGGTACACTCTCATCGACTTGATCGAATCGGGTGATACCGACATTCGTATTTTACCTGATGCCTCCCCGATTCGAAAAAGGCCCGCTAAAATCGTAGGGTACAAAGGAGGAGATAAGGTTTCCGGAAATTTACTCACCTCAGGCGCGTCATTTCCAAATTGGGCCCTCAATTGCCACAATGCCAACGGCCGGATCAGTTGCGTGGTGAGACCTTGTCCAGTTGCAATTTGACGTGCTTGCTGAGCCAGGTCCATCGCCTCCTGCGTCTTTAGCCCATTAAATTCGCTAATTCCAATCCATGAAACAATGCCAACAGTCGTCAAAACTAGGGCTAACTGCACGAAAAACTTACGTAGCCCTCCCTCCTCTAGGTTATAAACCAGCTCTTGAATCGAAGGCATTACTTGACCCTACCTTTCCTCGGGGATTCAGCCAGCTTGCGGTGCAAGGTACGCCTACTAATTCCTAATGCCTTGGCCGCCTCCGTAATATTTTCCCTAGATTTTTCTAAGGCTGCCTCGATCGCGCCCCGCTCAACATCTTCCAACTTAGGCAACTGCACCCCTTTACTGAAAGGCATGACTCCCTGATCACGCTGAATCGCAGACGGCAAGTCGTCTGGCTTAATCACATTTCCCTGACACAGCACCACTCCGTGCTCCACCGCAGTTCGTAACTCGCGAACATTTCCTGGCCAATTATACTTCATGAGTAGGGCCATGCTTTCTGGTGCAAAAGTAACTTCCTTTTTTCCATTTTCCTTTCCGTACTCCTGACGAAAAGCCTCTGCCAATAACGGAATGTCTTCGGGGCGATTCCGCAAAGGAGGCAGCTGGATCTGTACGACTCGAATCCGAAAGTAGAGATCCTCCCGAAATTTTCCCTCCCGCACCAACTGCTCCAAGCTTCGATGAGTAGCCGCCACCAGCCGCACATCTACCTCAATCAGCCGATTTCCACCGACACGCTCCAAGCTTCTTTCTCCCAAAACCCTCAGAAGCTTCACCTGGGTCGCCGCATCGATCTCCCCAATCTCATCTAAAAAGATCGTGCCTCCATTCGCCTGCTCAAATCGGCCCATCCTCCGCTCCGTTGCACCCGTGAAACTTCCCTTTTCATGACCAAACAGCTCACTTTCCAAAAGCTGGGGGGATAAAGCCGCGCAGTGGACCGCCACGAAGGGCCCACTCTTTCTGGAACTCAATCCATGCACCGCTCTTGCGACCAGCTCTTTCCCAGTACCACTTTCCCCCTCCAACAAAACACTCGCTTTGGAATCAGCAACTTGGCGGACCCGATCCAGCACCTTTTCCATCTCTCCAGAACGCCCTAAGATTCGATCTAGCCCAAAGGAGCGATCAAGTTGCGCACGTAAACTCTGATTTTCCTGCTCTACCCGAATAGTTTGAACCGCACGCTTCAACAATAGCTGCGCGCGATCCAGATCGAGTGGTTTCGTCAAATAATCATATGCCCCCTGCCTCATTGCCTCGACCGCACTTTCGACCGACCCATACGCCGTCATGACGATACAGGGAGGAGGAGGGCTCTGCTTTTGGCATAGCTGAATCATGTCCATTCCACTTTCACTTCCTAACCTCAAATCTGTCAGCACCACATCCATCGAATCCGCCTTCATTATATTTCGCGCACTCTCGACATTGACCGCCAAGTAAACCTCGAAGATCTCATCGAGGCCGCGACGCAACGCCTCTCTCGTGTTTTTCTCATCATCAACCACCAAAAGCTTGGCCTTCATTCGACCCCTCCCATATTTCCCGCGTTCGGATGATTCGTCAAAAGATGAACCTTTTTCTCATGGATCGGAATGAGAAGCCTCACCACCGTCCCCTTTCCCGCACGACTCGTAATTTGAACCGAGCCTCCGTGCTCGCGAGCGATACGCTGGACAATCATCAACCCCAACCCTGTCCCCCCATGCCGAGTTGTGAAAAAGGGTGATCCGAGGTGGGGTAAATCATCAGCCGAAATACCGAGCCCATTATCCCGACATTCGAAAACCCAATCATCCCCCTCCTTTTGAATTTGAATTCCAATCAACCCCTGCTCCCCAGCGGCCTGCATCGCATTTCGAACAATATTATAGATCGCCTGCTTCATCTGCTCTCGGTCCATCGGCACTGGCGAAACCATTCGACTAACTTGCTTCTCTAATAAGATGCCTCGATCCTGCAGTTCTACCTCCAAAGGCATCAAAGCCTCCTCAAGAACAGCCGAGGGATCCTCCAAGGTCTTGGTCAAAGGCTGAGGCCGAATGGCCCGTAAAAACTGTGTAATCAATCCATCCAACCTGCGAATCTCCTGCTGGCACACACGAATCGATTCTTGAACCTTTCCCGCAGTACCCTCCGGAAACCCCGACAAATCTTTCGCCATAATCTGAAGGTGAAGATGCAGGCTATTGAGAGGGTTTCCCAACTCATGCGCTACTCCTGCTGCTAAAAGCGTCAAAGCCTCCACTCGACCAGCCTCAAGTGCATTCTTTGTTTCGGTTCTCTCCTGCGTCACATCGTGAAAAATAGCCACGTACATCCCCACCAAACGACCCGTGTTTTCTAACGGAACCAAGTAGTAGTTCAGGATGCGATTCTCGGGATAAGTCACCTCAATAGTTCCTGACGTCGCCCGATGCCCGCGCAAAAGTTTTTTCCAGTCTACGCCCCGAAGGCTTCTTCCCAGAGTCCAACCCCCTAACTCTCCCGACTCAGGCAAACCCAATAACCTTCCCGCAGCCTGATTGCGATAAGTGATCTTCCCCTCCTCATCCACCACAACCACCCCCTCCTGAAGCGTGTTGAAAATTGTCTCGAGGAAACCCTTGTCCTCCGCCAACCTCGTAATCTGAGATTGAATCTCCTCCGATCCGACTCGATCCGCCCTTTCTAAAAGACGCTCTAAAAAAGAGGATTTCATTCCTCAAAACCCATCATTCAAAACCAGCGCTTAAACTTTAACCAAAGGCCCATCCCCAACATCAGGGCAAGCGTCACTCCCATTAATACAAGGTATCCATGAGGATGGTCTAACTCAGGCATATGGCGAAAATTCATTCCATACCAAGACCCCACTACCACCGGAGGAATGGTTACGGCTGTTAGAGCTGTCAAAACCTTGATGCCCTCGTTCGCCTCGTGAGCTGAACGATTCGTGTACACGTCGAACGCCACCATCATTCGATCATTGCAGCCTTGCAGGCGATCATCGACACGAGCCAAAGCATCTTGGACGTCACGAAAATAAGGCAACATTAACGCCCGAATCAACTTCGACTCCCCCCGAGCTAGACGAGATATTACCTCCCGCTGGGGACGCAAAGCCTGCCGCAAACTCGATAGCCTTCGGCGAGCCCGCAGAATTCTTTTTGAAAGATCCTCACGCCTCACACCCGATAGCGCCTTTTCCTCCACATCTTCCATGTCCTCCGTTAAAGCCTCGACCACGGGTAGGTAGGAATCGGCAACTTGGTCTAAAATCTGATGAGCTAAACGATCCGCGCCCCGAGCCTGCTGAGCCGTTCCCTTGATGAGACGCTCTTTGAGAAGAGTAATTCCGGGTATCGGCTCGCGGTGGTAGGTGACCAAAAACTCTTTTCCCATAAAAAGATTCAGCTCGGAGATCTTGAGAGTTTTCTCCTGTGTGATCGCCACGCTATGCATAATCATAAAAAGATAATCTTCGTAGTCCTCAATCTTCGGCAATTCACTCAGGGTCACGCAATCCTCAATCGCCAAGGGATGGAACTCAAAAAGAACCTCAAGAATCGACTTGGTTTCTTCCGGAGTCGGATTCGTTAGGTCAATCCATAGAATCAAACCCTTATCAGATCGAGCCAACCGCAGGGCCTCCATCTCCAGATTATGGCTGACAGGACGGCCCTCACTAAAAACGAACGATTCGATCATGATAAGAGTATCACTCGATTTCGCTCATTCGTCCAAAGTTTTCCACCCCCCCCCAAACAACGCGCCTCGATTCCCACTCCAGCCTCACGTATTCTACCAGTATGAAAAAGCCAGTTTTATTACTGATCCGTGACGGGTGGGGGATCAACCCGGCTGGTCGGTCCGGTGCAGAAAAACAAGGAGACGCTACCCTTCTCGCCTCCACTCCGATTCACGATCAGCTTTACAAGATCTATCCAATGTCGCGTCTTCAGGCCAGTGGGCTGCAAGTAGGCCTGCCGGAAGGTCAAATGGGCAACTCAGAAGTCGGGCATCTAAACCTAGGAGCAGGCAGAATTGTTTACCAAGAGCTTACCCGAATCAACCTGGCTGTGGCCGATCACTCTTTAGAAAAGAATCCTGTTCTTCAGGAATGCCTGCGGCAAGCAAATGGGAAAAGATTGCACTTTTTAGGGCTCGTATCCGATGGGGGCGTTCACTCGCATATCGATCATTTAATCTCTCTCATCCAGATCGCCTCACAATCCGGCCACCGTGAAATCTTTGTCCACGCCATGACCGATGGACGCGACTGCTCCCCAACTTCAGGCCGCGAATTTATCGCCAAACTCGAAAGTGCGATCGCCCAATGCCCAGGTGCACGCTTAGTCACATTGATCGGTAGGTACTACGCCATGGACCGAGATCGCCGTTGGGAGAGGGTTCAACTTGCACGCGACCTTTTTGTGAATGGCAGGGGCACCCACGCAACCTCCGCTACCAGCGCGATTGCCCAATGCTATGCCGACGGAAAGACGGACGAATTTCTTCCCCCGCTATCTTTTTTCGATCCATCCCGTCCAATCATTCAAGACGAAGACACGCTGTTTTTCTTTAATTTTCGTGCCGATCGAATGCGGCAGATCGTGCGTGCTTTAGCGGACCCGAACTTTAATGACTTCCCCTGCCCCAACCGACCCAAGGTGAAAGTGTTTACTATGACTCCCTACGAGGCCGATTTTGTGGAACTGGGATTTCGACACCTTTTTACCCCGCTTCCAATGAACGATCTACTCGGTGAAGTGGTCGCATCCCATGGCTTATCTCAAGCTCGCCTCGCCGAGACCGAAAAATATCCTCACGTCACCTACTTCTTTAATGGCGGAAGAGAAAACCCCAACCCACTGGAGGAGCGCGTCATGGTTCCCTCCCCCAAGGTAGCAACCTACGACCTACAACCGGAAATGAGCGCAACAGCCCTCACCGAACGAGTAGTCGATCGAATAAACAGAGGAATCGACGATATGATTATCCTCAATTTCGCTAACCCGGACATGGTAGGCCACACTGGAGTCCTCACAGCTGGAATTCGCGCCGTTGAAACGATTGACCGCTGCGTGGGAGAGGTTCTTGAGGCCATTAAAAAGGTTGGAGGAAAAGCCTTGGTGACAGCGGATCACGGAAACTGCGAGCAGATGCTCGAAAAAGGTGGCACACCTCACACCGCCCACACCACAAATCTGGTGCATTGCATCTATGTCGCACCCGATTCTCATCATCACGCAATGGCAGATGGAATCCTTGCCGACATCGCTCCTACCCTTTTGGAAATGTTGGGAGTTCCCAAACCCACTTCGATGACCGGCAAGTCCCTTCTCAGGAAAAAAAGTAACCCCTAATTCTGACCCGGTACTGCCGTCTCCGTATGGAGAACTGAACCCCAAACTTTTACCAGTTCGCACACGTCCACGGTTTTGGCTTCCTCTTTTGGAAACTGCACCACCGCAGAGCCGTACTCCTGATGGGCAGACTCCTTCTGAATCGAAAGAATCGTCCCCTCTACCATCTTTGTATCATACGCCGAAACCACCTTATCTCCTGGCTCTAAAGGACTCAAAAATTGCCAAAAACAGTCATCCAGCATGCCATTCGTTTCCTTGAGATTTTTTTGCATATCTTCCTCTAAATCGTCTGCCTTGATCGATTTGCTTAGCCCTTCAATCAGACGCGTATGCCTATCCAAAATTGCATATAATCGTCTTTCCGCCTGCTCGATTCTGATTTCATTCGCCGTCATTGCGAGCGCCCTTAACGAACCCGCCTTACTGCCCTCCTCAACTCCCTGATCTTTCTTTTTAGACTTCACTTATGTTCATCATCCCCACTGGATCACGCCCTCGCAAGCCCTCACCCTCGTAACCCGCTCAATTCAACAGAGGACCCGACTGAGCCATCCATCGAAATAAGTTTACAGCACTGTCAAAACGAGCCGAACGGAAACTTCCCATCTGCCCATAGCCATGACTTAAAAAGATTCCCTCAATCCGCGCATTCTCAGCCGTCTGCAAGTCCACCTCACTATCCCCAATAAAAAGATGTCGCCCAATCCCCGCTCTCAACTGCTGGAAGGACAACTGCAAAACCCTCGGATCGGGCTTTCGATAAGTCTCCTCTCCGCTCACTACCACCCGAATCCACCTCTCCCAACCTAATTCCCGAACCAAAGAACGTGCTGCATCCCCATGCTTGTTCGTACATACCCCTAATTTCCAACCTAACTGAACCAACTTCTGCAACCCCTCCCTCACACCAGGATAAGGTCGGCTCATCCCAGGTGGATTCTTATCGTACTCCCTTGAATACTCATCAGCCAACTCGATGCTGTCGCTTCGACTGATCTTCATTCCGGTCGCTCTCCACGCACGCTCCAGTAAGGTATACGGCCCATGGCCCACGAGGTTTTGCACCTCATTCCGCGACAAACCGCTCCGTTGATGCCGCACCAACACTCGATTTAAGGCCGCACGAATTTCATCCAAAGTGTCGACTAAAGTCCCATCTAAATCGAAAACCGCACACCCGCTTAATCTCCTCATCCCATCCCCTTACAAGTGGACTACAAGCGACGCAATTCGCGTAACCCGTAATCTTTTCCAATCTTCTCCGAGCTAGCTGGCAACTCCCCAGCATTTAGGATCAGTTTTCCCGGCTCATCACGAAACTCGAAAACCAGATTTCCACTCGTGCAACTATCCACAATCTTTGCCAACTCTGCCAAACTCTTGATCTCCTGCCCATTGAGCTGAAGCAGCACCAAGCCAGACAGCTGCTGATAGCCTAAAGTGATCGGCGAAGGCAGTACCTGACTCAAAAATACGAGCTTCTTGTCTGGATCCGGTCTCTTGTCCTGTTGAAATGTGAAGTATTCAACCAGCCGCTGCGGAGCCCGCTCCGACCACTTATCGCCCCACTCTTGCAGATAAGCTCCCGTGAGCTCCTGAAAAACAAGCCCTCCCACCACTAAGTATTTAGGAGCTTGATCAAATTGTAGAGTTGGAATCGAGACCTCCTCCCGAGCTCTTCGGTCATACGTTCCTGTCATCTCCATCTCTTTCCCAGCCCGAGAAATTCGAAACTTTGCAGGAGAACCCACCGTCGGGCGTGTTCGAATTAAATTTCCCACGGCCGTAGGTCCGTATAACGGATCCCGGTAATTGCCATCCTCATCCAGTTTAAATCCATCCACGCTGATCAAAACATCTCCTTCACGTAATCCCGCCCTTCCTGCTGTCCCCCTTGGATTCACTCGGGTCAACAAGAGACCACCCGACTTCGGTGCCAAGACCTCCTCCCGTAAATTCGGATCGCGGAGTGGACTCCAACTTACCCCCAAAGTCGGAAACCCCTCATACAATCCATCCGCCGCATCTTTAAGAAAATGCTCGATCATTGGGACAGGAATTGCCGTTCCTTCCTGTGAATCACGATCATACCCCATCATCATGCCGGCCAACTGACCATCCTTCATCAGCGGCAAGGTGTAACTGTCATCCCGCTTGGGCAGCGAGACTCGCACCCCATAAACGAGAAATCCTGCCTCGTCCGAAGGATATCGCCCCACCCCAGCAGAAAGAATCTCCGCTTGGTTTCGCAACATCTCACCATTTCTTTCTAACTGCCACACCTCTGTCTTGTCGCCAGCCCGCAACGCCGGTCCTAATAAAACACCAGAAAATCCTTTGAGAAAGTTTCGATCCACCGGCTGCAGAAGGGCCAAATTTGCCTCATAATCGATCGCTTCAACCTCTGCGGCACACTTCTCGGCCGAACCCGGCTTCTCCAGACCAACCTCTGTCCGATTTGCTACTAGAGCCGCAGTGGCCAACACTTTTCCCCCAGGCAAAACCACGCCCGTTCCGTTCAAACCAAAAGGGGACTTTTTCTGCCAGGGACGAAATTGATCGTAAGGCTGAATCGATGCCCTTACCCGAACCAAGGATCCCTTGGAATCCTCATTCTCGGCTCGTACAACACAAGCCATGCACAGACACCCACATAGAACCCATGCCCACCTCACCTTGAATCCCCCTCTTGCTTGTAAGATCCCTTCGCCAATCTGCGACTTCCTAACTCCGTTCGATGAGGCTGAGTAATTCCATACTGTGTCATTATCCGCGGCATAACCTGATCCACCTCTTTCTTCTTTAAAACGGCAGGCCGCTGATCCCCCTCAAATCGGATCACACTTCGTTCTCCGCCCAATTGCAGAGCTGGGAGCACGTCTGCCAGGGTTCGAATTCTTTTCCCATTAATTTCCCGAACCACCTGTCCAGTAAGTCCCGCTAAATACACATTGGAACGATCCGGCAAAACAGTAGTTAGGATGACAGGCTCTGGCGTCTCTCTGTACAGCTGATCCTGCCCAAACAATGTGTAGGTTTGCCTCAACCGCAAATCCGCTCCCGACACCAGCCCCGCCATTAAATTTGCTGTCAAAGGCTGAAATACCAAGCCCCCATACAGCACGTACCGTGGAGGCTCCTCATACAGATTCTCATACATCGAAAACATCTCGGCTGGTCGTAAGGTGATCTTTTTCATCTCCAACTTTTGATTCCTCCACACCTCAAGCTCAACCGTATCTCCAGTAAACTTTCGCTCCACGATCTCTTCCAATTGCACCGGTTGCCCGTCCAGTCGAACTGAACCATCGCTTTCAATTGGATGTCCGTCGATCGAGAGCAAAACATCCCCCTTTTCCAAGACCCCATCTGAAGATCCCTCAGAAAAGATATCGGTCACTACCACGCCCAAACCATCGTTCGGACGATGGTAGTAGCCTCTCATCGCAGGGTTCTCGAGAGCCATCCACCGAATCGCAATGTCCACATAGTGATCATACTTTCCATCCTCCACATCTTTTAAAAATCGGCGGATGACAGGAGTCGGTATCATGTAGCCCACGTTCTGAGCCACATCCCCCCGAAATCCCTGAAAGGCCACTCCCACGACCTTGTCATTCTGCATCACAGGTCCCCCACTATTCCCAGGGTTGATCGCAGCATCGATTTGAATAGCTAAATGGGACTCCCGACCTGAGTGCGTGTATGAGTTGTAATCGATCCGACTGACAACCCCTCGTGTAACCGTCAACCGATCACCACCGATCGGAAAACCGTAGACACTGACCACTGACTCGAGCTCCGGAATACCTCCGATCGGCAAATCACTTGTTCCCCTAAAGAATTCAGGGTCCTCAACCTCCAGTAACGCCAAATCGCAATCATGCGCCACGAATAGTACTTTTCCCTGATACTTTCGAGGATCCGCCTCACGCTGAACGGTCAAATACCTCGCCCCACTGACCACATGCGCATTCGTTAAGATCCTCTTTCGATCAATGACAAAACCCGCACCCCGTGCCGAACTCACCGTCCCTGGATTCCATGGAAGTCGGTAGTCCCACGTCTGAGAAGTCACCTCCACCATGACCACATTCTTTTTTGCCTCCCCCAACTGCCAATCCCCGTTGCCGCATCCACACAGAAGCGGCAAAAGGAGAAGCAAGACAGACTTCACAAAGCGCAGTTCCATAAAGCAGAAGCGTATCATCTTAGGAAAGCGAGTAAACCAGATTGCCTCAGATTTCCGCTGTCCTAGGATTCAAAAAATGAACCCTTGGCTGATCCTTTGTTTGTCCATTGCCCTGGAAGTTTGCGGTACCGTTTGCCTGAAACTATCCGACGGGATGAGCCGTCCTCTACCCATCCTAGGAGTGATTCTCTTTTATCTGTCCGCATTCGCCTTGATGTCGACTTCCTTGAAAAGCCTGGAAATCGGAATTGTCTATGCGATCTGGGCCGCCGCAGGAACAGCACTCATTGCAATCATTGGGATCGTCTTCTTTGGAGAGAGTATCGCTTCGGGAAAGATTGTGGGTCTTACTTTTGTGATTGCCGGCGTGGTGCTTCTTAAGGTCTCAAACAGCTGACATTAGATCGTCCCAAAGATTCTGTCACCAGCATCCCCAAGACCGGGAACGATATACCCGCGGGAATTCAACTTCTGATCGATCGCTGCCGTGTAAACCGGGACATCGGGGTGATGTTTTTGATAACAACGCACACCCTCCGGCGAAGCGACCAAGCACATGAATCGAATCGATCGAGGCTTAGCACTCTTCAAACGGTCGGTTGCGGCAACTGCTGAATTCCCTGTCGCCAACATTGGGTCCAGCAGGATCAGGTCTCGACCCAGCAATGTTTTCGATGCCTTGAAATAATATTCCACCGGTTCCAGCGTTTTGTGATCCCGGTAAATACCGATATGAGCTACCCGAGCTGAAGGAAAAATTCTAAGCATCCCATCGAGCAACCCCATTCCTGCCCGAAGAATTGGAACCAAAACCATTTTTTCTCCCTCAAGAACGGGAGCTTTCATGGCTCCCATTGGAGTGCGAATCTTGGCCCAGGTTAACGGCAGATCCTGGGTCACCTCATACGCCATCAACATGGCCACTTCACCCACCAACTCACGAAACTCAGTAACACTTGTTGTCTTACGACGCATCATCGTCAGCTTGTGCTGGACCAAAGGATGCCGGATCAGGTGAAGGTTCTTCTTCACAACTACACGCATTAAACGTTAAACCGAAAGTCCATCACATCACCATCTTGCACCACATACTCTTTCCCCTCGACACGTAACTTGCCAGCTTCCTTCACCTTCGCCATCGTGCCCGCACTTTGCAAATCCGCATACGCCACGGTTTCAGCCGCAATGAATCCCCTCTCAAAGTCGGTATGAATCACTCCCGCAGCCTGCGGCGCCCGGTCCCCCGCATGAATCGTCCACGCCCTCGTCTCCTTAGGCCCTGTCGTCAGGTAGGTCCTCAACCCCAACAACTCATACGCCGCCCGGATCAACGTACCCACACCCGACTCCTCAACCCCCAGCCCAACCAAATACTCTTTTCCCTCCGCCTCAGGTAAATCCACTAACTCCGACTCAATCTGCGCACTCACAATCACCGATTGGCTGGAGAGATGAGTCCGGCAATACTCCTCCACTTTCTTGACCTGCTCCCCTGTCTTTCCCGACCTTTCGCCTTTCGTGAGTGCCCCCAACTCCTCCTCCTTCACGTTACAGGCGAATAGTGTCGGCTTCGAAGTCAGTAGAAAAAATCCCTTAATCACCTTTTTCTCATCGTCCGACATCTCCAAAGTCAACGCAGGCCGACCCAAGTCCAAGTGCGGTTTTAACCGTGTTAAAAGGGCCAACTCTGCCTTGGCATGGGCATCTCCCTGCTTGGCCGCCTTTCCGGGTTTATCCAAACGCTTACTCACCGTTGCAAGATCCGCTAAAACCAGCTCCGTCAGGATCGTCTCAATATCGCGCAAAGGGTCCACTGTGCCAGCTACATGGTGAATGTCCGCGTCCTCAAAACATCGCACGACCTGAATGATCGCATCCACCTCTCGAATATGGGTTAGAAATTGATTACCTAACCCCTCCCCTTGACTCGCTCCTTTGACCAAGCCCGCAATATCCACCAGCTCGATCGATGCAGGAAGAATCTTTTCGCTACCCGACATTTTAGCCAGCCAATCCAATCGTGAATCAGGAACCGCAACCATTCCCACGTTCGGCTCAATCGTGCAAAAGGGATAATTTGCCGCCTGCGCCTTCCTTGTGCGTGTCACCGCATTGAAAAGAGTGCTTTTGCCCACGTTGGGTAGACCCACGATGCCAGCGCGTACCATCCCAGATCCTACCCACACCCAACCCCCTGCCTCAATCTTGCGCTGACATGCGAATGAATTTTCTTTTCCCATCCCCAACCGTGGGGTTGATCTTGCGATCCCCCCCCCAAACACGCTCAAATCAACCTATGCACAAGATTGGCATTGGTTTGATCGGTTGCGGAACGGTGGGCTCCGGTTTGATCCGGAACCTTCCTCTCGCCAATCCACTGCTCGCTGAACGCCTAGGGATTCAACTTGAGATCCGTGGAATCGCTGTCCGTGACCCATCGAAACCTCGCTCTTCTCTTCCCGTACACCCTATCTCCGATTGGAAAAAGACCGTCGCTGACCCCGATGTCCAAATCATTTTGGAGCTGGTCGGCGGAACGGATGAAGCTTTTCAGATTGCGGAAGCCTGCCTGAAGGCCCGTAAGCCCCTTGTCACCGCCAATAAAGCTCTGCTTGCCGAGAGGGGTCTAGAACTCATCCCTTTGGCACAAAAATCTGGCACGCCCATTTATTTTGAAGCCAGTGTAGCTGGCGGGATTCCTGTCTTAAAGGCTCTCCGGGAAGGGTTAGTCGCGAACCAGCTCCTCGGTCTTCACGGCATCATCAACGGCACATCTAACTATATTCTTTCGCGAATGGTGGAGGCGGGATCTGATTTCGCCACGGCCTTGCAACAGGCCAAAGACTTGGGATATGCCGAGGCTGATGACCGTTTGGATGTGGATGGCATCGATGCCGCTCATAAGGCCTCTATTCTCTGCCTTCTCGCATACGGCTTTCTGCCAAAGTTCTCTGAAATCCCCGTCGAAGGGATCCGAAAGATCTCCGCTCAGGATGTCACCTTTTCCCGCCAACTGGGATACGTCATCAAGCTTCTGGCAATGGTTCGACCCATCGGAAACGAACAGATCGAAGTTCGCGTAGCCCCCACCCTTGTCCCTGCCCTTCACCCCCTGGCCTCCGTTCATGGGGCTTTCAACGCCGTAGGCCTGATCGGCAATCTTTCTGGCCCGGTGCAATTGACAGGTCGCGGAGCCGGCCCAGACGCAACCTCCAGCGCTCTCCTCGCCGATCTGGCCGAAGCGGCAAAGAATGTACGAGACAAATCCCCTGGCCCACTTTTCCCAAAAGTGGATCGGAAAGCCCGACTGATAGCCCCCAGCGATTCGGTTGGGCGCTTCTATGTCCGCATTGAAGTCGAGGATCGTCCTGGTGTTCTTGCTCAGGTTGCGGGAATTTTCGGTTCAGAAAAAATCGGAATTTCATCCGTGCTTCAGCCTGAAGGCCATGGCGCAGGCTCCGTTCCCCTTGTTTTCCTCTTGGAATCCGCCTCCGTATCCTCTCTCCAAAAAGCCGTTGCCATGATTGGAAAATTACCGAATACACGCCAGCCCGTAATGATCATGCGGGTGGAGGATTTAACATGAGTTGGGGCGGCATCATTCACGCTTTTCGGGACAGACTGCCCCTTCCCGCAAATGCAAAGATCATCACTCTCTGCGAGGGGAACACTCCTCTCCTGCCGGCCCCGCGACTGACGGCTGCCATCGGTGGTGATTTCGATCTGAGGCTTAAGTACGAGGGGCTCAACCCCACCGCCTCGTTTAAAGATCGCGGAATGACGATGGCCGTAACCCATGCCGTCGCCAAAGGAGCAAAACTGGTCATCTGTGCCAGTACGGGCAACACATCCGCCTCTGCCTCAGCCTACGCCGCGCGAGCCGGAATCGCATCCGCCGTTATTATCCCTGCCGGCAAAATCGCGCTAGGCAAACTGACCCAAGCCCTCATCCACGGGGCGAAGCTTTTGCCGATTACCGGAAATTTTGATGACGCGCTGAATCTGATTCGCCAAATGTCAAATCTTCCGGAAGTGGAGGTTGTGAACTCGATCAACCCTGTTCGGATCGAGGGGCAAAAAACCGCCTCCTTCGAAATCTTGGAGGCTTTAGGCAAAACTCCCGACTTTCATTTTCTTCCTGTTGGCAACGCAGGAAATATCACCGCCTACTGGAAAGGCTTTTGCGAAGCCCTACCCAAGAGCCCCCGCCCACGCATGTTCGGTTGGCAAGCCTTCGGTGCCGCACCATTGGTGGATGGCCACGTGGTGAAAGATCCCCAGACGATTGCTACTGCGATTCGAATTGGAAATCCCGCCAGTGGAGCTGGTGCGCTGGCCGCCGCAAAAGAGTCCAATGGCAAAATCGATAAGGTGACCGATCAAGAGATTTTGAGCGCCTATCAGCTGCTTGCCCAAACCGAGGGAATTTTTGTGGAACCTGCTTGTGCCGCCCCTGTGGCAGGGCTTCGAAAAGCTGTGGCCGCTGGCTGGATTCCAAAAGGCTCCCTTGTCACGATGACTCTTACCGGCCACGGGTTAAAAGATCCCGATACCGTTCTCTCCCTTTTTCCCCAAGGCCCAAGCCCGATCCCACCGACCCTCGACGCCGCCCGCAAGGCTTTAGGCCTTTAATCCCCAAAACACTTAACCCCCCTTTTAATCCCCGCTCCCTCAACCCCTTCTTGCCAGACGGGCGTTTCAACTTAAGATTAAAGAATGCTAATTCCCCTCCCAATCGCGCTCGGATTACCCCAAGGATCCGAATGGTTCTGGATTGTTCTAGTCATCATTTTGCTTTTCGGAGCCAAAAAGCTTCCAGAGCTAGCCCGATCCATAGGCCGTAGCTTAGGCGAATTCTCCCGCGCGAAAGATGAGTTCGAAAAAGAGGTGAAACACGCAGTCCAAGACGGTGACAAAAAAGATTCCGCCTCAAAAAACTCTACGAAAACATCGTAACCCGATCCTCATTCGAGCCGCCTCGGGTTCGGGCCAAGAAAATCGCACAAACAGTCGCCAGCCCCACCATTCCATACAACGTCCCCCACCATCCAACGCTCAGCTGAAGCTGAGCAATGAGTCTGTCCATATACGCATCCGCTATTTTCCAACGCAGAATCAGATACATTCCAAATAAACCAACCGAGGGAATTGCAAGGGCGATTCCAGCCACTCTTGGGATACTCAGTGCCGCCCACCCGAGTCCCGTCAAAACAGGGATGAGAAGAAGCCAACCTAACAACGGTCGATTTTCTTTTTTATCTAGTGCTACCGAGGCAAGCTCTGCCTGAATCCTTGCCCTTTGGGTTCCTGAGGACGCCCCGAACGCCAGCTGAAAGCCAGAAAAGCCATCTGCTGGATCCGCCCACATCTCTCCCCACTCCTGGCTTCTCATCCAAATCATTTTTCTCCAAAAACCGGCACCGTTTGAATCTGTGCTTCTCACAACTTCTAAAGTATTATTTTTTAACGCAGAAGGTTGAATTCTCATCCATGGCAGAAAAAAGGATACTAAGGTCAAAACAGCGAAAAACTTTCCTATCCAATGCAGATACGATAATCCCATATGTGCCTAATTAATCAGCTTCCAAGGCCAAACACAACACTACCGCACTACGCATCCGATTAGACAAGCAGGGGTAGAGACCGCTACTTTCATACTCTCCTTATGGTCAAAATTCATCCTATCCCAGCCCTCTCGGTCAATCCCGACCAAGCCACGCAAGTCACCTGCGTTCCTTACGATATCGTATCCCGGGCTGAGTCCCGCATCCTTGCCGAAAATCATCCTGATACCCTTCTCCGAGTTGATCGGGCTGACCTCGAATTTCCTGACTCTATTCCATTCAACGCTCCCAAGGTTTACGCCAAAGCCGCCGAGAACTTTACTCGCTTAATCAAAAACCGATCCCTGATCCCAGAAAAAAGCCCTGCGATTTACCTCGTCCGTATGATCGAGGGCAAACACCGACAACGTGGCTTCGCCGCTTTAGCCGATTTTGGCGACTACGCCTCTGGTCAACTCCGTAAACATGAGTTTACTCGGCCCGACAAGGAGGACGACCGCGTCAACTTGATCCGCCATCTTGGCGCTCTCACCGGGCCCGTTCTCGCTGCCTATCCCGATCTGCCCGAACTCACCTCCCAAATGAACGAGATTGAGCTGACCGTAAAACCCCTTGCCGAGGTTACCGATGAGCGGGGAGTCAAACACACTGTCTGGCGCTGCCCAGATGCTGCCGAAATTGTCAGACTCTTCACCCAGGTCTCCCGTTCCTATATTGCCGACGGACATCATCGGGCAGCAGCAGCAGCTCGTTTAGCCAAGGAAAAGCCCTGTCCGCTTGGAATTCTTACCGTCTATTTTCCAGCCTCCGAGTTGCGCGTCCTCCCTTATCACCGACTCATCCTGAAGCTGGATCCCCTCACCCCCGTCGCATTCCTTGATGAGGTGAAAAAGGTTTTTCAAGTCACCCCTTCCCCTTCTGCTCCTCCGGATGAAACAGGAAAAGTCGGACTCTTTCTGGAGGGAAAATGGCATCAGCTGGCCTGGAAAGCTGATCCTAAATCCGATCCCGTGGCCAAGCTAGACGCCTCTGCACTTCAGGATCGCCTGCTCGGTCCGATCTTGCAGGTGAAAGATCCCAGAACAGATGCCCGTCTCGATTTCGTGGGTGGAATCCACGGAACGAAGGGCTTGGAAGATAGGGTCAACTCAGGCCAAGCCGCCGCCGCTTTTAGTCTCCCAGCGGTCTCTTTATCCCAAATTCTGGCTGTGGCCGATGCCGACCAGATCATGCCACCCAAGAGCACTTGGTTTGAGCCGAAACTCAGGTCCGGCTTTTACGTCCACCAGTTTGGCTTGATAAAGTCTTAACGACCTCACAAAAAATCCCCACCCCTCGGGCTAAGTCCTCCGGCGTCGCCCGGGCGCAGTTCAGTCTAAAACAGGCTTCTTTGGGAGGATTCGCAAAGAAGATTCCTCCACCCACAACGGCAACGCCTTTTGCCAGACACTGATTGGAGACCTCCTCCATGAGGCCGGGGCGTCCTCCTTTCACCCAAAGCATATAGCCTCCCGAAGGGTCATCCGCGCGGATTCCTTCGGGCAGCTCCCTTGATAAAATCCCCCCTGCAAGTTCTCTCCTTTTTGCGTACACAGAACGAAGCATTTCCAAATGTCCCTCCATTCGGCCCGAACGCAAAAAGGCAGCCGCCACATACTCGGCAGGAACGCCCCCGTGAATCGTTTGCCGGCACTGCCGATCCGCCGCCGCATCCAGCCATTTGCCGGGCAAGGCAAAGCCGATTCGCAGACCCGGCGCGACTGTTTTTGAAAAACTGGTGACATAAAGAACCGTGCTGCCGTCATCATAGGCGCGCAGAGGTTTGGGTCGGGCCCGCCCCAGCAAATCCCCATAAATATCATCCTCTAAAATCGGCACACCCATCTTGCGACACATCTCGACCATCCGCAGTCTCCACTCCTCTTTCAATGTAGCCCCACTTGGATTGGAAAGAGTGGACGTCACGACAAGGAGCTTGGGCTTGGGCTTTGCCTTAAGCGCTTTTTCCCACTTGGCCGGATCTGCTTCTTGTCCGACGGCTGTATTCACAGTCCGAAATTTTACCCCAATCGCCCTGAGCAACTCCAACTGCCCATAATATGCAGGTGCCTCACAAACCACCGTATCCCCCTTTTTCAAAATTGTACCCATCATCGATGACAACGCCCCAGTGCATCCCGTAGTCACTAAAACCTGGTCAGAGGAAGTATTTACACCACGCACTTTGAGATAATCGCAGATGGCATCTCGCAAGATTCTCGCCCCCTCAGGTCGATGGTAACTAAACATCTCCCTCGCCCTTGACGCCATCTCCCCCTCCATAGCCCCCTTAAGCGCCTCGAGCGGCAGGAAATCAGAAGATGGGATGCCCGCCGCAAGGTTGATCACAAGCGGATCCTCAGTCTGGCGCATCAAATCGAGAAGCCGGATTGGGGGGTGAGCCATAAAGTTCTTTAGCGGGGTTTGCCCACTTTCGCGAGAACGTTGACTCGGCTCATCTCCGACTTACCTTTCGACCCATATGTTATCCGGTATCGCAGAAAGCCCCCTAGCCTCCCGCCATGCCGCTCTTGGGGCGAGGATGATCCCATTTGCCGGTTGGAATCTTCCCGTCGAATACACTGGTCTTCTGGCAGAGCATAAAGCCACCCGCCAAGCGGCAGGCCTATTTGATATTTCTCATATGGGACAGATCCACGCCCTGGGTGCTGGCGCATTACCAGCCCTCGAATCCCTCCTTGCAAACGACGCAGCAAAGCTCAAGGACGGGGAGGGACACTACACCTTCTTTCTTAATGACCAAGGGGGTGTCATCGATGATCTGTTTCTTTACCGAATCTCAGCACAAGATTTCCTTCTTGTAGTAAACGCGTCCCGACATCGCGAGGTACTCCAGATTCTTAAACCCAAAGAGACTCCCCAAGTGCACTTCAGCGGCGAGCCTGGCACCACAGTCGGTATGGCACTGCAAGGCCCCAAAGCGGCCTCAATTCTCCAGAAAGTCCTCCGAGTGGATGGCACAAAGATACCACCCCGAAATCACCTCACCTCATTCGAGATGGAGAGCGGACAAGTTTGGATCGCAAGAACTGGCTATACGGGGGAAGACGGGTTCGAACTTTTTTCGGATCTCAAAACAGGGCCTAGAATTTGGGACCGCCTGCTCGAGGCTGGAAAAGCAGAGGGTCTCTTGCCCTGTGGCCTTGGATCTCGTGATAGCCTCCGCACGGAAGCTGGTTTCCCACTCAACGGACAAGACCTTTCCCCTTCCATTTCGCCTGTAGAGGCCGGGCTAGCCTTTTTTGTCGATATCAGTCGCCCGCGCCCCTTTCCAGGTCGCTCCGTCGTCGAGCCTCAAAAAAAGGGTAATCTTTCACGAATTTGTGTCGGTCTAAAGGGGCAACCCGGCCAACCACCCCCGCGGCACGATTACCCTGTTTTCCAGAATGGCAAGCAGATCGGCATCATCACCAGCGGAGTTCCCTCTCCGACACTCGGCCATGGAATCGCTCTAGCATTAATCACAACTCCTCCACCAGCTTGTGGACAAGAAGTTGAATTTGAGGTGCGCGGAAGAAAAGTTCCCGCCAAAGTTTCGCATCGGAAATTCCTCCAAAACAAATGAATACGCCCAACGATCTTCTCTACGCCAAAAGCCACGAATGGCTTCGCCTTGAAAAAGAGCAAGCGACCGTCGGTATCACGGATCATGCCCAATCCGCTTTGAGTGACGTTGTTTTTGTGGAGCTTCCGAAAGCAGGACGCGTCGTCAAAGCCGGTGAAGTCATCGCTACAGTTGAAAGCGTCAAGGCCGCATCCGACATTTACTCACCCGTGGCAGGGACAGTAGTCGAATCCAACACCACCCTTTCGTCTGATCCCGGAATGATTAATCGAGAACCTTATGGACAGGGTTGGTTGTTTAAAATCCAGCCAGAAAGCCCCAAACCCAACGGACTTCTAAGCGCTACCGACTATACTGCCACTCTCTCCAGTTGAGTCTTTCACCCGAGCCCCTTACCTCTCAAGGCTCCGGGTTCTTCACATGGCACGCCTACGACCCCTCGTGCAAAGCTGAGCTTTGGTCGACCCTTTTCACCCACTTGGATCAGATTGTACTTTTCGACCCGATCGATTGGCCCAAAGACAACCCCTTACCCACCCAACCCGTTGTCATTATTCGTACGAATACCAATCATGACCGTTTCTGCAAAGAAATAGGCGAGCTAGTTCAGGGAAAGATTCAAACGGAAGTGGTTGGGTTTGAAAAAGTCCCCCTTCCCGGAGCAGGCGAAGGAGAAACGTCATATTTTCACCCAACATCCAAAACCCTTGTTGTTGGGGATGCCCTCATCAACCTACCCCCTCATGGTCTGGCCTTACTTCCAGACAAATACTGCACGGATCCAGCTCAACTTCGTCAAAGTGTGCGGCGTTTAAGTCTGCTCCCGATCGAAAGAATCTTTTTTGCCCACGGAGCACCAATCGTCCATAGTGGGCTATCTCAACTCACCCCCCTACTTTCATGAAACTCTTTTTATTCATTCTTTTGGCGAGCTTGACCGCATGGTCGGCTCCCACAAACAAAAACACTCCGACCAATCTCCCAAAGGTCACAACTCTCATCCCCCAACTCCTTCCCCGAAATCCCAATGCCAAACCACCCCCTGCGGCTGTTCAGAAACAGCTGGAGGCATTCTTTTTGGGAGTCCAAGGGGGCAAAATTGATGACTCCTTTAAAACTCTCGTGGCCAGTAATCCCACCTTATCCGATCCTGCTTCAGTTCCCGAGTTTGTAACCAACATCCAAAAGGGAATCGAAGTCTTCGGACCACTTCAAGGGTATGAGCTTTACGATCTTCGCTCTGTCGGCACACGAACTCTCTACATCACTTACTTAAGTTATCACCCCAGAAAACCACTCCGTTGGCAGTTTGTATTTTATTCGCCCGTTAGCGCCGACTGGAAGCTACTGAACTTACGCTTCGATGATACAGTTGAGCAAAGCCTGATCCCCGATTAAGTAAACTGCCTACCCAATCCCTAGCTTCGCCTTGCCGCCTCGGTTGTCCAAAAAGTCCACCATCGCCGCCACTGCACCCCGATCCAATGAGGCGCCAGCTTCAGCCATGACAATCCGAAGTGCCTGATCCAAGGACTGCAACGATCCCTCCTGTCCTTGCACCAAATCAATCAGTCTCTTGGCCACCCCTACAACTTTTGCAGGAGGCAAAATGGCATCTCCACGCAACTGCTTCGGCCAACCCGTGCCATCGATACGCTCTTGAGCTTGCCGGATGACATCCGCCACTGGCCCCTCAAACTCCAAGCCAGTTACAAGATCTGCACTACGTAAAATCGCCTCACGATACTTTTTCTTCTCTTCCTCATTTCGATTTCCACCCTTATTTAAAAGGTCTTGAGAAAGCGAAACGGTCCCAAGATTCATCAGCTCACCCGCCAGTTCAGCTGTTTCCACGTCCACGCTCGATAGCCCCATCTCCTCTGCCGTTCCTCGTGCAACTCGTGAAATCAATCTCGCATTCGTACGAGAAGAATTAGGCTGTCGACTATCCACCTCCCCTACAAAAGCTTCAATCAAGCCACGGAACATCTTTTCTCGCTTCTCCCTCTCCACAATAAATTCAGTGATATCCTGTTCGATCAGAAGAACCCCAGGAGGATGATCCCGGTCTGCCCTTAAAGGAATGTGATCTGTTTTGGTGTACTTCTTTTTTCCGTTCTCCTCAAACTCATGCCGTACTTTTTGAGGAACCCACTTTCCCTCCTTCTTGTCGCTCGGCCATCCAGGATACAACTCGTCGATCACCTGTTTATTAACTTTTTGGTAAGCCGCCGCACGTACAGGCCCAATGACTGCAGGCATTGTTTTCCCATTCACCTCCTCAGGAGTAATTCCCGCAGCTTCGGCTAATGTGCGGTTTGCGAAATTATATTTTCCCCCTGCATCCATAGCCGCAATGGCCGTTGGCTGGTTATCGGTAATGACGCGCAGAAACTTTGCGAAGCCAGTAAAACGCTCCGCAGCGATCTTCAGCTTCTGAGCCTCAGCAGAGGCTCGTAACTGAGCCCCATGCTTCCAAGCTGTAGCCATCGAGACCGAAGCCAGAGCGAGAACAAGCGTAAATCCGATTAGCATTCCCTGTTGCCGCTTCTGGGATGCTCCCAAGGCTTCTGTTTCATCGGCAATTCGCACCAAGACCCAAGGAGTTCCTGCAACCTTTCTCCCCAGGACCAAGCTGGGAATGTTGGCATAACTGCTTCGGATACCAAAACCACCGGGTTTCGACACAGCAAATGCAGCGGCAGAAACCTGAGGTTCATTAGAGGTGTCAGCAGTCATCGGTTTCGTGCCGTTGGGCAAAGGTTGACGACGGGGGGAAAGATACTGAATCACGCTTCCGGCAGTTCCCGGCTTTTCTTGAATAAGTAGATTTTCAGCCGATTTTAACGTTTCTCCAGGTTGTGCCATCAAAGGAAATAGTTCTTTTGCGACCTGCTTCAGCCCCACCACGTAAGCGATGGGCTTCGCGTTGTCCTGCGCATCCATCGGATAAATCGGCACTAGAAAGCCCAAACTGGCCTGACCCTCGGAATCGAGACGCAGATTCCAAAGCCCCCTTTGTCGGGCGGCATTTTCTTTCAGCACATCCAGAAAGCCGTCCTCTTTGAGGGCAGGTAGAAATTCGCTCGCGACCAGGACCTGACCTGAGGGCGCCAAAACTGCAAGTCCTGCAATCCCCTCCCGAACGACATTGGCACTGATCTCCAACGCGGGAGGCGGCGTGAAAAACCCGTTCTGTTCCGCCACACGCTTCAGGTAGTTGCGAAGAAATCCCTCTGCTCCCTCTTTTTTATCTCCCGCTGCCTGATCATTCAGCAATGTATCGATATAGATCTTTTGAGATTCATTCGCCGCAATGCCCCGTAGAACATCGAACTGAGAGGAAAGCCAACCCTCCACGGCTGCGGCTCGCGTTTCCACCACGAGACCCATCTGGATCTGCCAATCCCTCAAAGTTCTTTCCTTCTCTCCCTGGACAAAAGCCAAAATCCCCGCAAACCCTCCAATGGTAAAGAGGGCGAAGAAGACAATGGCCAGAATCGTTTTTCCATTCGCAGGTCGGACAATCTTTTCCTCGGCGATCTTGGGAGTGGCAAGCTTGAGGGTTGCAGGGTCCTGTGGGGTGGGGGATTTAGGGGATGCCATGGAATTTGTGCTCCTTTAAGAATCTGCAGTATCTCCCGATACCCACCTCCTCCTCAAGTATTTCCTCAAGGCGAAAACAGGCTATACAGACGGTATGTACCGCTTTCTCGCACTCCTCTTTTGCACCACTCTTTCCGCATCCGCTTGGGATGGTGAATACCAGGTTGTTCAACAAGACCCGATCGGCAAGTTCCCGAAATGGACGGGTATCTTGGCAAGCGTGGAAAGCGAACTAGCAAAAAAGGCGGACATCCAAGCTCCCTACGCTGGAGGGTGGGCTGATTTCATCGCTAAAACCCAATCCCCTGACCGACTCGCCATGATCAAGAAAACTAATGAGACGTTCAACTCGATGCGCTACGTTCCGGACCAGAAGAACTGGGGGGTTCCCGATCTGTGGAACACCCCTGTTCAATTCACTCAGTCTCCCGAGTACCTTATATCAGGACGGGTGAGCGGGGATTGCGAAGATCATGCCATCGCCAAATACTTTGCCCTGCAAAAGCTCGGATTTACCCAGGACGAACTTCGGATCCTCGTGGTAAAAGATCTCAATCTTGGTGTCGGCCACTGCATCCTCGGTGTGATCTTCGGAGGCCAGTGCCTCATTCTGGACAACCAGATCAAAAGCGTCTGGCCTGCGAATCAGATCCAACACTACAAACCAATCTACGCCATCAATGAAACTCACTGGTGGCAATTCCTCCCTGCAGGGGCCCCGGCTGCCCCAGCTACAGCAGGAGGAGCCGGTCAATCCGACTAGCACGACTCCCTCCAAGCTTTTCACCTGAAGCTTGGGAAGGCATCCTGCTCCCTTATGTCTGAACTTGCTCCCGCGTACGACCCCGCCCAAGTCGAAGACCGGCTTTATCGTCGATGGACGGAGCGGGGCGATTATTGCGCAGATCCTACCTCCCCCAAACCCCCTTACTCGATCGTCATTCCTCCCCCCAACGTGACCGGGATCCTTACCCTGGGCCACGTTCTCAACAACACGATTCAGGACATCCTTGCTCGTCGTGCCCGACTTCAGGGCAAGGAGGTCTTATGGCTCCCTGGCACAGACCATGCGGGAATCGCCACCCAAACCGTGGTTGAACGAACTCTCAAAAAAGAGGGTTCGATTCGTCACAGGGACGATCTAGGGAGAGAGCCTTTTCTTAAGGAAATATGGAAATGGAAGGAAAAGCACGGCGGCATCATCATTCAACAGCTAAAAAAGCTTGGCGCCTCGTGCGACTGGTCACGCGAACGCTTCACGATGGATGCCACTTACTCCACATGTGTTCAGCAGGTCTTTGTCGACCTTTATCAAAAGAAGCTGATTTACCGCGGCCGCCGTATGGTCAACTGGTGCCCCGTCTCCCGCACCGCTCTTTCTGACGAAGAGGTGATCATGAAAGAGCAGAAAGGTCTGCTGTACCATTTTCGTGTCGCCGTCAGCGGGGAAAAAGATCGGTTTCTGACGATCGCGACGACCCGCCCAGAAACTATCCCTGGAGACACTGCAATTGCCGTTAATCCGAAAGATTCTCGCTACGCAGCTCTGATCGGGAAGCAAGCCGTTCGACCCCTCCCCCCAGAGCTTCCCGAAAGCCAACGACTCATCCCCATTGTCGGGGATGAACACGTGGATATGCAGTTTGGAACTGGAGTACTCAAAGTCACCCCTGCTCACGATCCCGCCGACTTTGCCATCGCACAAAGACATCAACTCTCATCCTTGGAGGTCATCGATGCCTCAGGCCTCATGACCGCGTTAGCGGGAAAACAACTTCAAGGACTGGACCGAAGCAAGGCTCGCACTGCTTCAGTCGAGCAACTCAAGGAGTTGGGCCTTCTTGAAAAAGAGGAGCCTTACATGAATCAGGTGGGTTACAGCGAACGTGCTGATGTTCCAATTGAACCCCGCTTATCCGAACAGTGGTTCCTCCGCTACCCGAGCGCGGAAAAGTCTCGTTCCATCGTCTCCTCTTCAACCCTCCGCTTTTTTCCGGAACGCTGGACCAAAGTCTATGACCACTGGATGGAAAATCTCCAAGATTGGTGCATCAGTCGCCAACTCTGGTGGGGTCACAGGATTCCAGTCTGGTATCGGGGAGACGAAGTCCGATGCCAAATCGAATCTCCAGGGGACGGATGGGTCCAAGATCCGGACGTCCTAGATACTTGGTTCAGCTCATGGCTCTGGCCATTCGCCACCATGGGATGGCCTGAAAAAACTCCAGAGCTTAAAAAGTTTTACCCAACGACCGACCTGGTCACTGGACCCGACATTATTTTCTTCTGGGTTGCCCGAATGATCATGGCCGGCTTCGAATACATGGGGGAACTTCCCTTTCGTAACGTCTACTTCACCGGGTTGATTCGCGACGGAAAGGGCCGGAAACTTTCGAAGTCATTAGGAAACTCCCCCGACCCGCTAGACCTCATCTCCAAATATGGTGCGGATGGCTTGCGCTTTGGGCTCTTGCGAATTGCTCCCCAAGGGGCCGACATTCGATACGACGAAAAGCAGATGGAGGAGGGGCGCAATTTTGCCAACAAATTGTGGAATGCATGCCGCTTCCGACAGCAGCAGGGCCCATCCGACCCCGCAGCAGACCCTTCACGCCATGCCCGCACCCCCTTTGCCGACTACCTCCTTCTTCAGCTCGATCGATTGGAACAGGATCTAGAACGCCTTTACCAGGGATACGAGTTCAGTCAGGTTGCCCAAACGCTTTACACCTTTGTTTGGGATGAGTTTTGCTCCCGCTTTATCGAAACCGCTAAAGCTGACTTTACGAACCCAGACTCCCCAACACGTATGGGGACGCTCGCCACAGCCGACTTCGTTCTCTCTCATATACTTCGCCTCCTCCACCCGTTTATGCCCTTCATTACCGAAGAGCTTTGGCTCACCTTAGGCCTTGGGAAAACGACCATTCAATTTGCTGCGTGGCCAAAAACCGGTGAAGTGCAATTCGATGCGGCCAACGCACGCATTGCAGAGTCGAGTTACGCTACGGCAGAAGCAGGACGCCGACTCCGAGGGGAATTCGGCCTCTCCGGCTCCTCAAAAATGAAGTTTCTTCTGAAGCCTGCCCCACAATTTCAACCCACCAGCGATGACCTCCGCACCTTGGCAAAACTTCTTCAAGTTGGATCCGTGGAGTCCACCTCCACCCCTCCCAAGGCTCCCATGAGCCTGACTCCCTGGGGAGAGCTGTACCTTCCCCTTACCGGCCTGCTCGACCCGGTTCAAGAATCTGCCCGAATCCACAAAGAGATTGCCGCGACAGAGGCATCCCGCGCACGCGAGGTAGCCAAACTAGCTGACCCAAAAATGGTCGCTAAAGCTCCTGCCGAAAAACAGGTTGAGTGGCGCCGCCTTGAACAGGAAGCCTCAGAAAAGATCACTCGGCTTCACGAACAGCTCAAACTTTTCACAACTTAATCAATAACTTGATGTTTTGCGCTGGGCAGAACCTGATTCCCCCCCTTTTCTACAAGACTCATGGAACCTGGTCATACAATCCCCATTTTAGGCCAAGGATACGTCCGCTACATCGACCATCTTGGATCCGATCTTCGGATCGTGGAATCGGCGAGAATTTCCTACAAGAGCCCTAGCAAAGGCATTGAGCAGGATAAGAAGTTGCTGATCTATCTGTATAAAAAT
>Ga0209088_10000182_pt1 | contig 46579 bp, 32 predicted proteins | sample S_140625_EF_Meta_FD_187324 | JGI IMG/M metagenome (GOLD analysis project Ga0209088, IMG submission 187324) | Freshwater microbial communities from Lake Simoncouche, Canada to study carbon cycling - S_140625_EF_MetaG (SPAdes) (version 2) | ecosystem: Environmental > Aquatic > Freshwater > Lake ... | reverse complement strand
GAGGAGTCAGTGGCGGCGGGCAGCATGTCCCAGTAGTGCAGGAAGGCGTTCTTGGAGTAGCCGATGTCGACGAAGGCGGCCTTCAGGCCGGGGTCGAGGTTCTTGACCCGGCCCTTAAAGATGCCGCCCACCATACGATCGGCGTCGTGGCGCTCGATCTCGAACTTCTCCAGCACGCCGTCGACGAGCAGGGCGACGCGTTTTTCCAACGGCTCGCTGTTGATGATGAGTTCGCGGAAGGACGTTTTCTCCTTCTTGAAGACGGAGAGGATCTTCTGGAGGAGCGGGCGTTGTTTGGCACGCTCTTGGGCGCCGGCCTTCAGCTCGGCGCGATCCACGGGCTCGCCTTCGGATTCGGCGGGGGGTTGGGCGAGTTCTTCGTCGAGGCTCTGGGGAGACTGGGAAGGCGACGCACTGGGCGCGTCGTCGCGGTCATCCTCGGGATAGGGCTCGCGCTCGGGCGAGTCGGGGGGGGTGCGGTCGTTCATGGCGGGTGTGGTCCTGTGTTTCGGGTTGGACGGGGCACCCTGATGCGCAAGCGGAGGCGCAGGAAATTCCGGTCGGGAGGTCGGAGGCGCAGGAAAGGTTCAGTTTCACGTGAAATCCTTTCTGAAGCGATAGACGCTCTGGACGAGTCCTTGCAGCAAACAACAACTGAGCACGAAGGAGCCACCGTAGCTAATGAAGGGAAGCGGTATGCCCGTGATGGGCACGAGGCCGATCGTCATCGCGATGTTCACGAACACATGCACTGCGAACAGGACCGTGACCCCGACGGCAAGCAAAGTGCCGAAGCGGTCACGGGCGAGTCCGGCGATGCGGATGCCGTTGAATAGGACGATGCCAAAAAGGCCTAGCACGGTGAGACTTCCCAAAAATCCCTTCTCCTCAGCGATGACGGAGAAGATAAAATCATTGTGCGCGACGGCGCGCGGCAGGTAGCCCAGCTGGGCCTGCGTTCCCTCGGTCCAGCCCTTGCCGATCAGGCCGCCGCTGCCGACCGAGATGAGCGACTGGCGCTGGTTCCAGCCTATGCCCATCGGGTCGATCTTGTCCGGAGCGATGAAGCTGACTATGCGGTTGCGCTGGTAATCCTTCAGCGGAATCCACGAGACCGCCTCGTAACGGCCGCGGTCCTTTTGATAGGACAACTTGTTTGCGTCCATGTAGTTCATATAGCGCCCCATATCCCACGAAACCACTGCCACGAGGATCGTAAACGCGCCGAGCGCCCCCGCAAAAAAGCGGGTCGAGAGCCGGGAAACGTAAAGCATGGAAAAAACCATGGGGGGTAGAACAATCGCCGATTTTAGGTCCGGCTGAAGCAAAATGAGCAACATGGGCCCGCCGGCCGCAAGGGCCAACTTACCCAAAGTGCCCAAGGATTGGCGGATGGAGCCCAAACGCGCCCCGACCAATAGCGACGCGGTCGCGAATAACACCGCCGCCTTGGCCGGTTCGCTCGGCTGCACCGCCAGAATCCCGAGGTCCAGCCAGCGCTGCGCCCCGTAGCGCTCCTGCCCCACCCCGGGCAGCAAGACCAAGATCAACAACAACAAGCACGCGAGGTAGAACCAGTGCCACACGCTCAGCCAGAAACGGTAATCGACCAGCGAGACGACGAGGTAGACGCCCGCGCCCGCCCCCAGCCAGACGAGTTGGTTGATCCAGTTGGAAAGGGAGGTGGAAAACTGCGCCGAGTAGATAAAGGCCACCCCGATCGCGCTCAACCCGGCGAGGGCCAGCGGCGTCCACGGATCCCAGCGCTCGCGCGTGCTGGTCTTGAAGACACTGAGGTAGGCGCTGGCGTCGCTAAGCATGGGTTACGCGCAAACTCCACGCAGAACGCCCCGGGTGCAAGTGCAGGATGAAGGGCGTGAGCCGTTGTAGATGAGCATGGCTTGTGCTCCCAGATAATGGTTTCACGAACACTCCAATCCCGCCTATTCGCCGTTTTAACTGTCCACTTTGGCGTGTTCACCAAAGCGGATTATTCGCACTCCAGAAGACCGGGCTTAGATTCCAACTTGTCATCGGGCACTCGCAAGCTATCGCTTACCCGCCTGACAACACGCCGGGCGAATACGTTGTTTCGGATCATGTGTCCTAATGTTGAGATAAAATAGATCAAAAAATGCGGTTAAAACACACCTCGCTATTCCTCAATAATGAGGATTTCATTTTTTAACATTTCTCGGCCCGACCCCTTATGCATAGCCATATTTTGACAATCCTCACCGCGCTGAGTCCGATAAAATCGAATACGACGGAATGCTAGTGAGAATAAAAGCGCACGTCTTTCTCACATCTAATCCCCTTCGATCACATCGCGCCAATTTGGGCATCGCCGACACAGGAGATCAAGAATACGACTCGGCCCTTTTTGTTAGAAAACGGGGCATTACCTCAAACACCCCATGAAAACCCGCTTGTTCAGATACACCACGACCACACTAGCCGGCTTCCTATGTTTACTGACTTATACCAAGCTGCGTGGATCTATTGTTGATTCATTCAACGAAGCTCCGTTCGATTTTTCCGGCGTAACGATAGGTGAAAGCGTCGCAATCAGCGGTTATCTAGGGAATACGTTACGAAAAGTTCGTCTCGGACCACGATTAACTCCAGCGGAAGATACGCTGCTCGGCACCTTGAATGCAAGCCAAGGCGTTTTGATTTTCTATTCAAACGACACTACCCCAAGTGCCCCGAATCAGAATCTCTATATCTCGATGTCGTATAGAACGGACACCCTGTTCGACGCCAGTCCCTACAATGCCTTCACTTTCGACTTCACCGACCTGGCCGGAACCGGCGACATTGTCATTGAGATCGGGTTTGGGCCGTCCATTTACAATACAACAACGCTCAGCACCCCGATCACCGAGCCGGGCTGGCTGGCGGTGCCGATGGAGTCCATAAACTACAGCACCAGCGGCGGCGATACGCTGAATGCCTTCAAGTCGATCCACTTCACCTTCCGCGCGACCAGCCCGACCTTCGGCTTCACGCTCAATGAGATCGCCCTCACCACGGTGCCCGAGCCGGCCAGCGCCGCCGTTCTGCTCGGCGGCGCCGTGCTTGCCGCCGCCACCCTTCGACGCAGAAGGCGCGGCAATCGATACACGGGTATCTAAATTTCGAAACCCCGCTACTCACGTGAGCCTGAGAAGATAGAATACGATGGCATGGTGGTAAAACTAAAAGCCTGTGTTTTTTGGGGGGCGAATTCCAACCGCTTGCGTCATGCCCGCCTGGGATTGGCCGATACAAAAGATCAAGTCTTCGATTCCGTCCTCTTTCTGGAGTCACACGTATTTACCTCAAGCACCCCATGAGAATCCATTTCGCCAAACGAATCACGCTCACAGGTGCTTGTATTCTAGGCGTCTTACCTTGTCATAACTTGCATGCGCTGGTTGTGGATTCGTTCACCCAAGGACCGTTTTATCGTAATGCGACAGCATCGATCGATAGCCTGCTGGGAACATCCCGAAGTGTAACCCTTGGGCCAAGAACGACTCCTGTGGCGGACACGCTTCAAGTCACTGCTGACGCAAGCCAAGGTTCATTTACCTTTTACTCCTACGACACGACGCCCGATGTGCCTTGGGGTAATCTTTATATTCAAATTAGCTATAATAATACAGCAGGCATTTTCGATGCCAGTCCTTATACGGCCTTTGCTTTCGACTTCACCGATCTGGTCGGCACGGGCGATCTTGTCGTCGAAATTGGCTTTGGGCCGTCCATTTATCGGGAAACCACCCTGAGCACTCCGATCACTGAACCAGGCTGGCTGGCGGTGCCGATGGAGGCCATAAACTACAGCACACGCGGAGGGGATACGCTGAGTGCGTTTAGTTCGGTTCACTTCACCTTCCGGGCGACCAGCCCGACCTTCGGCTTTACGCTCAATGAGATCGCCCTGACCACGGTGCCCGAGCCGGCCAGCGCGGCCGCTTTGCTTGGTGCCACCGTGCTTGCCGCCGCCACCCTTCGCCGCAAAAGGCGCGGCAATCGATACACGGGTATCTAGATTTCGAAGCCCCGCTACTCACGTGAGCTGGAGAAAACAGAATACCAAGGCATGGTGGTAAAACTAAAAGCCCATGTTTTTTGGGGGTCGAATTTCAACCGTTCGCGCCACGCCCGCCTGGGATTGGCCGATACAAAAGATCCATACTTAGATTCCGCCCTTTTTATTCAAAAGCAGCCAAACTAATGGGGTCAGGCCGAGAAACGCAAAATCTACTCTTGCTGGTTGGGTGGGGCTGAAGGATGTTTGGGTAAATGGCGCGTAAACTACGCATCGAGTTCGAGGGGGCGATTTATCACGTCTTGAACCGAGGTAACTACCGGCGGGATTTGTTCACCAATGCCGGGGAGGCTCAGGCGTTCGTCGGGGCCTTGCGGGAGTCAAGCTAAAGGGGTCAGGCCGAGAAATGCAAAATCGAGGCTTGCTGGTTGGGTGGGGCTGAAGGATGTTTGGGGAAATGGCGCGGAAACTACGCATCGAGTTCGAGTGGGCGATTTACCACGTCTTGAACCGTGGGAACTACCGGCGGGATTTGTTCACCAATGCCGGCGAGGCGCAGGCGTTCATCGGGGCCTTGCGGGAAGCGGGCAGCCAAAGGGGTCAGGTAACATGAGTGGCAGCTAAGGGAAGAAGCCGCGCCGACTGGCGGAGCGTGATACCCTTGGCGGTGCCATGAACTACACCGGAATCGACCATCACAAACGTTATTAGGTGGCCTGCACGCTCGACGGACAGCCTTGGCAACTTTCGCGCGCAGGCGCGGTCGGATTGGACACCGCGCCTCCCCCACCCCACTGTTATCTTTCCTCTCCTCACCCATGAAATCAACCTCGCTCCTCCATCGCCTGCTCGGCGTCTTCGCGCTCTCGCTCCTCGCCTCCCCCCTCGGCCTTGTCGCCGAGGAAGCCGCGACCGCCGAGGCCAAACCCGCCGTCGTCGCGCCCACGCCCGCCTCGCCAGCGCCGGCCGCCATCACCGACGTGCGCATCGTGCTAAAAACCGACAAGGGCGACATCGAGGGCGTCATCTACGCCTCCAAGGTCCCGATGACCGCCGCCAACTTCCTCAACCTCGCCAAACGCGGCTACTACGACGGCCTGACCTTTCACCGCGTCATCCCCGACTTCATGATCCAGGGCGGCGATCCGCGCGGCAACGGCACCGGCGGGCCCGGCTACCAATTCGCAGACGAGTTCGACAAAACCCTCCGTCACTCCAAGCCCGGCATCTTCTCCATGGCCAACGCCGGCCCCGGCACCAATGGCAGCCAGTTTTTCATCACCCACGTCGCCACGCCGTGGCTCGACGGCAAACACAGCGTCTTCGGCGCCGTCACCAAGGGCCTGACCACGGTCAACGCCATCGCCAAGGGCGACAAGATCCTCAAGGTCGAGGTTCTTGACCCGACCGACGCCCTCTTCACCGTCCAAGCGGAAAATCTGGCGAAGTGGAACGCGGTGCTGAAGAAGTAGCTAAACCGCGAATATTTGCCAGCACGGGAGCACAGCTCTCCCTGAGGCGCACGCGGCGGCGATCAGCCTTTGCGGGCTTTCCCACCGCCTTTGGGCGGGGGAAAAAACGGACGGGAAATAGGCTTGGCCGATATGCCGCTTCCTTGAACGCCGCCACAAGGCGGACGCGAGGCCAGAGGCGGTTCTTGGCGTGAATTTTTCGGCAGTCCAGGCGAACCTTGCGGCACTCTCATACCGCAGGGCGCGGTTGTCATGCCCGGGCCGACCGGCGTGATATGCGGCGCTGGCGTGACATCGCGCGTGGGCTTGTTTTCGTCGAGTAGGCGGCGGGCGATTTCCGGCAGGCCAAGCCGTTGCAAAGTGCCGCGCAGGGCCTTTTTCATCTCAGGCTTATACCAGAAAAAGAAGCTCCGCTGCTCCTGCTTCTCCTCGGGCGTGCGGGCGACATCAACCGGCTGGCCGTCGTAGGGGTGAACGCCGGTGGCGTAGATCTCGGTCGCGACCGTCATGGGCGTGGGCGTGAAGTCCTGCACCTGCTCCAGGCGGAAACCAAGGTCCTTGGTCTTAAGCGCGAGTTCGGCCATGTCCTCGGGCCTGGAACCGGGGTGTGAGCTGATGAAATACGGGATAACGGGCGTGTCGGGTTTACCGGCCTTGGCCGAGGCGCGGTCGAACTTCTCCTTGAACTTGTAGAACAGGCTGAAGCTCGGTTTGCGCATGACGCGGAGCACGTGATCGCTGGTGTGTTCGGGGGCGACCTTGATGCGGCCGGGCACATGGTGGGCGGCGAGTTCCTCGATGTATTTCTCGTGGCTGGCCTGAACCTCGGGGGTGACGCCTTTGTCGTGCAGAAAAAGGTCGTAGCGTATGCCGCTGGCCACATAGGCGTGGTTGACGCCCTCGGTCTCGCGCACGGATTTGTAGATGTCGAGAAGCGCGGTGTGGTCCGTGTCGAGGTTGCGGCAGACCTCGGGCCAGATGCAGGAGGGGCGCACGCACTCGTCGCAGATCCACTGCTCCTTGCCCTTCATCTTATACATGTTCCCCGAGGGCCCGCCGAGGTCGCTGATGGTGCCGCGGTAGTCCGGCATCTGCTTGATCGACTCGACCTCGCGCAGGATGGACTCCTTTGAGCGGGAGGCGACGAACTTACCCTGGTGGGCCGAGATCGTGCAAAAGCTGCACCCGCCGAAGCACCCGCGGTGCATGTTGATCGAGTGCTTGATCATCTCATAGGCGGGGATGGGGCCGCGCTTGCGATATTTTGGATGGGGCAACCGCGTGTAAGGCAGGTCGAACGAGGCGTCGATCTGCGGCTCGCTCATGGTCGGAAACGGCGGATTCACCACCAGCAGGCGGTCGCCGGTGGGCTGGAACAGGCGGCGGGCCTTAACGCGGTTGGACTCGGTTTCGATGGCCTTGAAATTTTGGGCGTAAAGCTCGCGGTCGGCGCTGCACTCCTCGTGGGTGTGGAGCGTGTGGTCCTCCCAGTTGGCGTTTTTCGGCGCGGCTTTGCCCGGGGGCAGGAGCACGGCGGTCTGCGGAATAGTCGTGAGTGAAGAAAACGGCACCCCGCGTTTCAGCAGGCGCACCGTCTCCTTCAACGGGAGCTCGCCCATGCCGTAGATCAGCAAGTCAGCACCGCTATCGGCGAGGATGGAGGGCTTTAGCGTCTCCGACCAATAATCGTAATGCGTCACGCGCCGCAGGGAGGCTTCGATACCGCCGATCATGATCGGGGTCTCGGGATAAAGCTGTTTCAGCACGCGGGAATAGACCGTGGTGGCGTAGTCAGGTCGGAAACCGATTTCGCCGCCGGGGGTGTAGGCGTCCTCACTGCGGGGTTTGCGCGCGGCCGTGTAGCGGTTCACCATCGAGTCCATGCAACCCGAGGTGACGCCAAAAAACAGGCGGGGCGCGCCGAGTTTCTTGAAGTCACGCAGGTCATCACGCCAGTTCGGCTGCGGCAAGATGGCTACCTTCAGCCCCTCGGCCTCGAGCAGGCGGCCAATAACCGCGGTGCCGAAGGCGGGGTGATCGACGTAGGCGTCGCCCGAGACGATAATCACGTCGAGTTGATCCCAACCACGGGCCTTCACCTCGTCGGCCGTAGTCGGCAACCAGCGAGATGGGTTCCAGACGGGTTCGCTGGAATAAACCTTGGTGGCGGCAGATGGGGTGGATGGGTTCACGGCGAGACTCAAACCAACGTGGAGGAAATCGGGCGCGGGGGAATGCGTAAATCGCGATGATTGCGACGGATTTCCCCACCCCGTTCTTGCCGCAGGCAACAAGGCATCCACGTTACTTCGAAATCATGTCCGCCACCGCGTCTCTCGCCGCCCTCGCTCCCACTGACGTCTTTGCTCCACGTCACATCTCCCCCACCCTAGCCGAGCGCGAACACATGCTGGCTGCCCTTAGCCAACCGTCCTTGGCTGCTCTGATCGACGCCACCGTGCCCGCCGGCATTCGCCTGGCCAAACCGCTGGCCCTGCCGATGCCACTCAGTGAATCCGCTGCGCTTGCTGAGTTACGGTCCATCGCTTCGCTGAATAAAGTATTTCGTAACTTCATCGGCCAAGGGTATTACGAAACCCTTACTCCTTCCGTTATCCAACGCTGTATTTTGGAAAATCCAGCTTGGTATACACACTACACACCCTATCAGGCCGAGATTTCGCAAGGGCGGTTGGAGGCTTTGCTGAATTTCCAAACGTTGGTCACCGACCTCACTGGCCTCGACATTGCGAATGCGTCTCTGCTCGACGAAGGCACCGCTGCCGCGGAAGCCATGATGCTCTGCCACCGGATCCGCACCGCGGAAGGCGGCACCTTTTTCATCTCCGAAAAATGCCACGCTCAGACCATAGAACTGATTAAAACCCGCGCGGAACCTCTCGGCATCGAGGTGCGCGTGGGCGACCACGCCAGCCTGGATCCCGTCGCTCTGCCCGGACTCTTCGGGTTACTAGTGCAATATCCTGACAGCCATGGAAACATAACCGATTTTGCGTCACTTTTTACCCGTGCCCACTCCGCCGGTGCCCTATGTGTAGTGGCCACGGATCTGCTCGCCTTGAGTCTGCTCCGCCCTCCCGGGGAATTTGGTGCAGATGTTGCCGTAGGCTCAGCCCAGCGTCTCGGCGTGCCCCTCGGCTTCGGCGGGCCGCACGCTGCTTTCTTCGCCACCCGCGATGCGCTCAAGCGGCAGATGCCCGGACGGCTCGTGGGTGTATCGAAGGATGCGCAGGGAAACCCGGCCCTACGCCTCTCCCTCGGCACCCGCGAGCAACACATCCGCCGCGATAAGGCCACTTCCAACATATGCACCGCACAGGTCCTGCTCGCCGTAATGGCGTCCATGTATGCGGTTTATCACGGACCTGAAGGGCTCCGGAAGATCGCCACTCGTATCCATTTACTTGCGACTACTCTCGCCGATGCCCTTCGGCGGGCAGGCGCTTCGGTCAGCGCGGGGCCATTTTTTGATACGCTCACCATCGGTAATGTCTCCGCTACCCGCGTGCATGCCGCTGCCGAAGCGCGCAAAATAAACCTGCGCCGACTCGACGACCACCGCGTTGGCCTCTCCCTCGATGAAGCGACTACGCTGGACGAATTGGAAACCCTACTGGACTGCTTTAGCGAGTCCGCCGAACTGATCCCTCAAGTCACACCTGATCTCGGGCCCTTTTCAAGGAGTTCGCCCTTCCTCGGAGCCAAGGTATTTCAAAACCACCGCACCGAGCATGAACTACTTCGTTATATCAAACGGTTGGAGTCGCGCGATCTCTCCCTGTGCCACTCCATGGTATCGCTAGGCTCATGCACGATGAAGCTAAACGCGGCGGCGGAGATGTTTCCGCTTTCTTGGCCGGAGTTTTCTCGACTGCATCCATTTGCGCCCGCAGAGCAAACCCGTGGCTACCAACGCCTCGTCCGCGACCTAGAGGCCTGGCTAGCGGAGATCACCGGATTGGCGGCTGTTTCCCTTCAGCCCAACGCCGGCTCCCAGGGGGAATATGCAGGGTTGCTCGCGATACGCGCCTACCATTCCGCCCGCGGCGAGGGACACCGTAAGGTCTGTCTTATACCCACTAGCGCGCACGGCACTAACCCCGCCAGCGCCGTAATGGGTGGGCTTAGCGTGGTTCCGATAAACTGCGACTCCCAAGGCAACATCGATCTAGCGGATCTGCGCGCAAAGGCGGAGTTGCACGCCGCCCGACTGGCGGCGCTGATGATCACTTACCCATCAACCCACGGTGTATTTGAGTCCTCAATACAAGAAATCTGCGAAGTTATTCATGCCCATGGCGGTCAAGTTTACATGGATGGCGCCAACATGAACGCTCAAGTCGGCCTAACCTCGCCAGGGCGTATCGGCGCGGATGTGTGCCATCTGAACCTGCACAAGACCTTTTGTATTCCACACGGAGGCGGCGGGCCGGGCGTGGGCCCGGTTTGCTTGGCCGCACACCTCGCACCTTACTTGCCAGGGCATTCGGAACGCCAACCGGTTCATGAAATAGCGGGCGGAGGTAGCGTAACTGCAGGTATTGGCGCGATAGCCGCCGCACCTTACGGGAGCGCCTCAATCCTGGTCATTCCTTGGATGTATATTCGTATGATGGGTGGCGTAGCCCTTGCGGAGGCGACCAGCGTTGCGATCCTTAGCGCCAACTATCTAGCTCATCGCTTAAATAGTTATTTTCCAATACTTTATCGTGGAACAAAAGGGACGGTTGCTCACGAATGCATCATTGATTTACGCAGCTGGAAAAAGCACGGCTTGGAAGTCGAGGACGTGGCCAAACGCCTGATGGATTATGGCTATCATGCGCCCACCATGAGCTGGCCCGTAGCGGGAACACTGATGATAGAACCAACTGAAAGTGAAGATCTCGCCCAGTTGAACCGGTTTTGCGATGCGCTGATCGGCATACACGGGGAAATGCAGGCTGTCGCCGAAGGACGCTCCGATCCGGTGGATAATCCGCTGAAAAACGCACCCCACACCGCCTCAATAGTTTGCACTGATTTATGGTCGAAGAACTACAGTCGCGAACAAGCCGCCTATCCTGCTGCGTGGACCCGTGCCTTCAAATTTTGGCCCTACGTCGGCCGAGTAGATAATGTCTACGGTGATCGTAATCTCATCTGCAGCTGCCAAGGAATGGATGCCTACCAAAATTAGGCCAAAAACGCCAATTAAAGTTTAAGCCAGCTCACTCGTATTTCGCTGCCCTTCCAAAATAATTCAAACTTAGCATTTCTTTCCATACACGATAGCGGCCCTCATAACTGATACGACCGTGCTCCTCATGCTCGGAATGAGGTAATAGAAAACCGAGTTCCGTATTCAACCTTTCCAAATCTGCTTGTTGCGCATTTAGGTCTTCGAGAGGCTCCCGTGACCATTCAAGCGTTGGCTGACCTGATTGGATAACACGTTGCTCATGGTAACGAAGCAGCCGAAGAAAATTTCTTATATTGGGTTTGCGGTGGATAAACCAAGATTCTGCATAAAATCCGGCAAACGGAAGATAATGATTATCGGTTACCAAACAGGTGCCATTGGCAAGCTGCGATGCGAAATGGAAGCAAATGGAAATGTTCCCCATCGGCTGCGGTAAAAAAGAAACCTGCAACCGAGTCTTGGCTGTAAGATCGTGATAAACAGAAACTCGAAGATAAAAACTTGTCGCCACTTCGGCTCGCAACGCTTGAACAGGATTGAAGTGGTTTTCGCGGAGAATTTCCCGTAATTTTAAAAAGCGCTTTTGCACGGGCCACTCATCACCAGATCGATTTACGATGAAGCGAGGAAACAGCGGTAATGGACTTACACTGATAGCATGTATTGTCAGCCAGCGATAGATCGAATCCAACCAAAACCAGGTAATAAAATATACGATAAAAAGTATTCCGAAAGAACGATCAAACCAGCCAAAGTATAAAGAGATCTCAGCTAAAGCTCCTGCAACAATAACCCATCTTACCCAACGATTAACCAGACTTAGAACCGGAGATGCAAAATAGTGGTTTGCCTTGGTTAGCACCAAAGACACAACCATGATTGGTATCAGGATTACGCTAGGCTGCACGCAAATATCAATATTAAGCCAAAGCAGACTCGGTAAAATATCGAGTCGTTTCGAGATTAAGCTTATTAAATTTAGCTGATGCGAACCGGCATTACTACGCAGATAAAATTGGCATCCGTCTTTAAGACCCCCGGACTTACTTCATCTTTGAGTTCGAAATAAATTTCGTCTTTAGTCAAAGCGCGTAACGGATCTATAATGAATTGCGGGTTAAAAGCAACTTGTAAATCTGGCCCGCTGTAAGCAATCGCCATGGTTTCGTTGGCTTCGCCAAAATCAGGACTACTTGCGCTAATTTCTAAATGATTAGCAGTTAGTTTTAATTTAACCGAATTGCTCTTATCTGAACACACCAACGCAGCTCGATGAACGCATTCAACCAGTAGCTCGCGTTCCAATTTTATACGCTGATGTGTCTCTTTAGGGATCACTTGCTGGTAGTTAGGATAATTTCCTTCTACCACTTTGCTATACAAATAAATTGAGTCAATTAGACCAGATTCTGGATTGTCGGCATGAATTTGGAATGCTGCCCGCCTTTCATTGAATGAAATTTTCAGCTTTTCTCCCTTGTCGAGCATCCGTAGAAGTTCTGCGACGGTTTTGGCGGGTAAAATAATTGCTCCAGCTTTTTCTGTCGGAACTTCAAGTTCTTTGTTGATCAAAGCCAACCGTCGACCATCCGTCGCAACCAAAGCAAGTTTTCCATCTTTGAAATTAAAATAGACGCCATTTAAAATATATCGTGTTTCGTCTGTGGACTGCGCATACGATACACTTTTCAACATTCCGATCAATTCAGCTTGGTCTAACGTAAAGGTTTTATCATCACCGAAATCAGGCAGCGGTGGGAATTCCTCTTTGCCGATGCCCATTATGCGGAAAATTGATCCACCGGAGGTAAGTTTAACTTGATGGTTCGGTGCTGCGTCAAAAGAAACATCAATTTGGGGCAGTTCTCTGACTATTCCTGCGAGTCGCTTGACCGGTAAGGTAACTGCCCCGGTTTCTTTAACCTCTGCTTTGATTTTGGCTCGAATGCCTAGATCTAAATTAGTGGTGGTAAGTGTGATGCCATCTTTTTCAGCCTCAATTAAAACATTGCTGAGAATAGGCATCGTTGCCTTGGAACCTACGACGTTAAGCACCTGGGCTAGTCCGTTGCTGAAGTGATCCCGATTGATCTTGAATTTCATGGATGATTCGAAAGTGGACTTAAAGAAGATGGATTAAAAGCACGGGTCAAGAAGAGAGCAAGGCTTAGCTTTGAAGAATGAAAAAAAACCGTTCAAAACATGGCTGCAGATAAGTTGCTGACGATGGATAATTAAATACTCATCTATTTAAATAAATTCATCATCACCTTATGGGTTGTTAGTAACTTAAATAACCCTCAGATTTTAGAGTTAAAATCAGCTTATACTTTAAGTGAATAAAATCAGATTTATTTGTTGTAAGACCTTACTTATTCTTATTTTTATAGTTATTGGATATTATTCACCGTGTTTTGATCCCGTTCTTTCACAATTCGACATCATCGTTTTCTGCTTTAAGTTTTGGATTATTCTTTAAATGCCTAATCAATCCATAAAATATATAACCCAAACAACAGATCAGCATTCCAATTTCCTTGTATATCACCGCTGCCGCTGCTACCACAACGTATAATATCAAAGTGGTTAATTTAGTTTTGGTTTGAAAGTCGATTTGCTTGCCACTTGGGTATCTAACTTTGCTAACCATTAAAAACGCGATAAGCAGCATCAAAATTGGCAATACTAATGCCCATCTTTGCAGCTCTCTTTCATGTGCTGCAAGATTCAGCAAAAAAAGAACTAACGCGGCTACAGTTCCAGCCGCTACTGGCACCGGTAAACCTAAAAAATCTTTATTTACAGGAACACCAGCTTTTTGGAGTAGCGGATGGGTGATGACATTAAAGCGTGCCAAACGGATGGCGGCACACAAAAGATAAATAAAGCCTAGTAACCATCCAATTTCCCTAAAATGTGGGTAACCTTGAGTTGGAGATAGTATCAAAAAAAACACCATCAATGCAGGGGCAAGTCCAAAGGAAACAATGTCCGCTAAAGAATCAAATTCGGCACCAAATAAAGATTCTTTGCCAACCATGCGAGCTAATCGGCCATCTAATGCATCGAATCCCATGGCGGCAAAAATCAACCATACAGCTCTTGTGTATATAGAGCTTGCCTCACCTGTTATAATATCTGACCCCCTCATTGCATAATGGGCTTGTATACACATTATAACAGCCACAAATCCACAGAATAAATTACCAGCTGTCATTAAATTGGGCCAAAAGTATATTTTACTGGCATCGCTTGGATTTAAGTGGGGCGCGGGGTTTTCTTCACCGCGGGGTGCTTGATTTTTGGTGGGCATGCTGAAATATTATTGTTTACTTGGTAAGTCCTTCCAAGTATTTCCAAAACTTAGAGTGTTGCTCGATTAATTGGTGTTCCGAAACCGGTAGGCGGTTTCGTAATAAAAAGTCTTCAAGGGAATGAGGTTGTAATATGTAAAGCACATGGAGACGGGTTTCCTCTTTTATTTCGAAGTAATACCTCAATTCACCGTCTCGCAGACGATACAAAACGTGGCCGGATCGCATAAAGCGTCCAAGCGGTTCGCGGGGATGGGCTAAATCTTCTGGCCGTAACTTCCCGACTGGATCTAGGGCGGATAATTGCTCCAAGGGCGCGAGTTTTTTGAGCTCACCCAAGGCTTGGTTAGAAAACGTGACTTGAAACATGACGCCTTACTGAATCTTGGGCCTTTGTCTGACGCAAGGCTCACTGCGCTGAATTGCTGTCAAAGTCGAAAAACCTTATCATTTTGGTCATTGCGAATACCTTAAACGGAAGGTCATTTTGCAACGTTCATGGTCTCGCTTCGCATCTTTATTTCTTTGTGGATTTGCTTATCTTGGGTTCGGGCTGCTCCACCTGAAGTGACTTTAGATATTCCTGTCTTGGTAGCGGGTTACGGTGCGGATTTTTTTGAGGAAACCGCACGGGAATTTGAAAAGCTCAGGCCTGGTGTCCGAGTGAATATTTATGGTGATCCTCGCATCAACGATCACGTTCGCACCCGGGTGATGGCAGGCGATTGGCCGGACGCAACTGATTCGGTGTTATTGTATTATAACTTAATTCAGGCCGGTAAACTTTACGATCTTAGATCTGATCTTGACGGCCCAAACTGGGAAAACACTGGCAAGTGGCGCGAAGATTTCCGACCCGGCGTGTTAACGCGTTGGACTGTGGTGGATAAATCTGATTCTGGCTCTCCGCCCTCCGTGTATGGCTTACCTTTCGCGCATGCAGTTTGGGTTTTATTTTACGACAAAGCGCGTTTTCGTCGTGAAGGTTGGAAAGTGCCGGTCACTTGGGATGAATTTTTTGAGTTATGTCAACTTGTAGAGGCTAAAGGTGGATCGGCCCTATCTTTGCCGGGTGTTACCATGCGTTATGGTGATGCGATTTTGCGGGCAGCGCATTATAATCTCGTTGGTGATTCGGGTTATGCTGATTACCGTAATTTAGTATCAGGCACCCGTTCCGACCCGCGTTTCATTCGGGCGGCCGAGATTTTGGCGCGTGTGGCGAACGCGCATTTGGCGCGAGGTTGGGAAGGTATGACCCACACCGCCGCGCAATTAGAATTCATTGAGGGTCGTTGTGCCATGACCTTATCCGCATCTTGGTTTGCCAATGAAATGCGCGGACGGATGCCGGTTGGTTTTGATCTAGGGGCGTTTAATTTACCGGTTTTCCCCGACGGTATTACTTCACCGGATACGATTCAGGCTCAGAGCGGCTACTATTTTTTATTTCGCACAGGGGATCAGGCTAGAGAACGTGCAACCATCGACTTTTTCCGTTTCATGACCTCGCGGTCTAGGGTGCGCCGCTTTGTTGAGTTGACGGATGCACCGGTGGCCTTGCGCGGGGCAAGCCAAGCTGATTATTCCCCGCGGATGACGGATACGGCGGCATTATTGGAGCGCAGTCGTGCGACTTTTGACTCCGCACCGGCTCCGACATCTGCTGCGCAGAGCACTCTTCAGCAGGAATTTACCGATGCACGCTACCAGCTTATGACTGGACGTATTAATGCCGGCCAATTTGGACTGCGTTTAGAGTCCGCGGCCCAGGCGGAGCGGTCGCGAGTTGTTGATCCCGGGCATGTTGAGCAACGTCATCCAGTTGCCGGCCTTACTTTGGGGTTCGTTTTTTTAGGCTGCGTGGCGTGGCTAGCGAAATCTCTTTTTCGAGCGCGCAGGGCGGATGTCTCTGGTTCTTTAGCATCTGGGATTGTGGGGCACGGTTTTGGTGCTCTGTTTGTCGGGCCGGCATTCGTCCTTTATACCGCTTTTGTTTTGGTCCCAGCGGTGGCAGCATTTGCCCTAGCTTTTTTTCGTTGGGATGGTTTCGGGACGCCGGAATGGGTAGGTTTATTGAATTTCCGTTGGTTGCTGTTGGAAAGTGATGTTTTTTGGTCTGCTTTAAGAAATAATGGATTTCTCATGCTTGTGCCTCCGCTACTGGTTGTTCCAGTAGCTCTGGCCATTGCGGCTTATATCCATCGAGGGGGACTAGGTTCCGGGTTCATCCGTGTGGTTCTGCTGTTTCCGAATCTTTTAGGTGGTATTGCAGCGGCTCTGATTTGGATGGCGGCTTACGAGCCAAGCGCTGGTTTTGTGAATGCAGTCTTCTTTACCTGCGGGGATATAATCGCCGCCTGTCATGGTCCCGCCGTAGTGGTGGATTGGCTGCATGCTTTTCAGGGACATGCCTGGCTTTCGCAGGCGAATCTTTATGGTTCATTGTTGCCGATATATCTTTGGATGGCGGCAGGTTTTAACTTGGTGCTCTACCTAGCAGCCATGCAGGGGGTCCCGGATGAACTTTATGAGGCTGCGGAGTTGGACGGTGCTTCGCCTGTTCGGCAGTTTTTTCTTATTACGCTACCTTTGATTCGCGGGGTGCTGGCGGTTTCCGCGGTCTTTTTGGTTATTGGCGGCTTAAATGCGTTTGAGTTGATCTGGCTCTTAACGGGTCAGGAGCCGGCAGCGGGAACGCATACGCTAGGCACTTTTATGGTGGGCATGCTATTTGGAGAGTTTCAGGCGGGTCGCTCGGCGGCTATCGCGGTCGTATTGTTCGGCTTGGTTTTGGTGGGTTCATTGGTTGTGTTGCGCTTGAGCCGCGCCGAGGAGGATGAAGTATGAGTGGGTTAAGGAGTATTAATATCAGAGAGAACATGCGCACGGGGGTTCGATTACTGGCGCAGGGGGCTTTAGTGGCTTATGTCTTCTGGGTGGCCGCGCCTTTTTTTTGGGTGGTCGTTTCATCGTTAAAGTCGGATTCCGAAATTCTGCATAAACCACTCGGACTTCCGGAGTGGTCCGAGGTAAATGGCGCAGCTTATCGCCGGGCCTGGGTTGAGGGTGGTATCGGTTCTTGTCTGGTTAACTCCGCGGTTATCGCGGTTATATCGGTAATTTTAATACTCTGGCTCGGTTCCATGGCCGCCTATGTTTTGGCGCGGTATCGGCATCCATGGAGCCGGATTGTTCGGCTGTTGTTTTTGGCTGGGTTGATGCTACCGGCGCAGTTGGCTATGGTGCCGCTATTTTTTGAACTGCGGGCGCTGGGATTGCTCGAAACTAGAGTCGGTCTCGTTATAGTCTATGTGGCTAATGGTTTGCCTTTTGCGATCTTCATCCTAACGGCTTTTTTTCGCGAGTTACCGCGCTCTTTGCAGGAAGCGGCCGTGATCGATGGCTGTTCGGAGTCGGGTGTTTTCTGGCGTGTAATGCTACCCCTTGCGCGGCCTGGATTGATCACGGTCGCGATTTTTCAATTCATTGGTCTTTGGAAGGAGTATTTTTTTGCTTTTATGTTGGTTGGCGGGGGTAGCGGCTCAGCTCGCACCCTACCCCTTGCTTTGGCAGATCTTGCGATCTCCGCCCAGTATCGCAGTGATCAGGGTATGCTATTCGCCGGTCTCGTGATCGTGACACTCCCCATGCTGGTCGCATATATTTTGATGCAGGGGCACCTCGTGCGGGGTATAGCTGCTGGCGCTGTGAAAGGGTGAAGCTCGACGCCGGGCCTCCTTCGGTTACGTTGTTGTTGTCTCTCTCATGTCCGACTTTTCGCAGTCTCTGCATACCACGATTGATGCCTTCGAGCCGATGCTCCTCGCTTGGTTGCGTCAGGGGCTTGACCAGCACGATATTGTTGCGCTCACCGACGCGACCGGAGCGATCCGTTTTGTTAACGAACGATTTTGCGAGATTTCTGGCTACACGGCGCCGGAGTTGTTGGGACAAAATCACCGTATTCTGAAATCAGGGGAGCACCCCGTCTCTTTCTACCGTGATTTGTGGGGGACGATTATGTCCGGGGAGATATGGCGTGGTTCCATCTGCAACCGGGACAAGTCTGGCCGACTTTACTGGGTGCAAACCACCATTATGCCCCTGCTAGGGCTTGGAGGTAGGATTTTGGGATATCTTTCTGTGCGGACGGATGTTACCCGTTTAGTTTTAGCTGAGCGAGAACTGGCGTTAAAAACGGCTGAACTGCACCTGCTGTTTGAGCATGCGCCGATTGGCCTGAGCTGGAGGGAATTTAACGCTGATGGGAGTCCCGGCCCTAATCATGTTAATCAGCGTTTCTGCGAGCTGATTGGGCTCAGTCGGGCCGATGCTGCTGATTTAGACAATGTCCAGCGGATCACGCATCCTGATGATTGGCAGCAGCAGGCCGCTTTGAATGCCGAAATTTATGCCGGCAAGCGTGATTCCTTTACGCTGGAGAAACGTTACCTTCACGCCGATGGCGCCACGGTTTGGGGTATTCTTACTGTGGTCGTGCTGCGCGAGAAGGATGGCCGCATCACGCATCATTTTGCGATGCTCGAGGACATCACAGCTCGCCATTTGGCGGAAGAAGAGTTGCGCCGCACGGAGGCCCGCTGGCGCACCTATATTCAGACGGCGAGCGAGATTCTTTACGCGCTAACGCCTGAGGGGCGTTTAAAATTTGTTTCGCAGGCTTGGACGGCAAAACTAGGCCATAGAGTCGAGGATGTGGTGGGGACTCCGTTTCGTGATTATCTGCACCCTGAGGATTTGCAGCGTTGGGATTTATTTTTTGAACGCACTCTTGCCACGGGAAGTGATACGGAAGGGATCGAATATAGGGTGAGAAAAAAAGACGGGCGATGGGTTTGGCATGCATCTACCGGTTCGGCTTATAGTGATCGGGATAAACGACGGGCATTTTTCGGTGTGGGGCGCGACATATCGGTTAGGCGCCAAGCCCAGCAGGAGCTACGTGCGGCGCTTGGTCGTTTGGAGGAAATGGCCCGTATCATTGATCGTTCACCCTCGGTCGTCGTCTTATGGCGCTCGGAGGCCGGCAGTTGGCCGGTGGAGTTTGTGTCCGCTAGCGTTCGCCAGTTCGGTTATGAACCCGAAGACTTGATGTCGCGTCGCTTAAATTTCCGCGACATTACCCATCCTGTGGATCGCGAGCGGGTGGGCGCCGAGGTTGATGCGCATGCCGCTGCCGGTCATCGCGAATACAATCAGGAATACCGCATTCAATGTGCCGACGGTTCGGTGCGCTGGGTGGATGATCATACCATCGTCCGCTTGGATGAACGAGGGGAAGTGACCCACCATGAGGGACTCATTACGGATATCACCGAGCGCAAGGCGGCCGAGGCGCGTGCGCGGGAGGTCCAGGAACGCGAACTCGAGCTCGCACGAGACGTCCAGCAGCATTTGCTGCCTAGCCGGTTTCCCGATCTCGACCGGATAGACGTTGAAGTGCTTTCTCAGCCTTCGCAGCAACTGGGTGGTGATTATTATGACGTTTTACCGGTCAATGACCGGCATCATGGCTTCGTTATCGCGGATGTCTCCGGTAAGGGTGCTCCCGCAGCCCTTATGATGGCGTCCTGTCGCGCTAGCCTTCGCCTGTGTGCGCCCGGCGAATTATCGCCCGCCGCAGTGTTGCGCCGCGTAAACCGCGCTCTGCAGCCCGATATGCCTCCGGGTATGTATATCACCCTTTTTTATTGTATCATAAATCTAGATACGTTAGAATTGCGTTTTTGCCGGGCTGGTCATGAATCTGGCCTGTTACTTCGAGCTGCGGGCGGTAATCCGGTATTGTTGGGCGAGGGTGGTATGGCTTTGGGCATGGCCCCGGCGGAGTTATTCGACTCCATTTTGGAGGAGGGACGGGTGGTGATGTCTCCGGGCGATTTATTGGCTCTTTATACCGATGGTGTGAACGAGGCCTGTAACGCCTCTGGCGAAGAATTTGGTCGCGAGCGCCTCGCTGACGCACTGCGTCGGCACCAGAAAGAACCGCTGGCTGAGATCATTCGGCGGATTGATCGTTATTTGCGTCAGTTTTGCACTCTAGCGCCCCGGCATGATGACCGAGCGCTTTTGGTGGTTCGCGCGCGTTGAGTCGGACCGTCCGGAAGTAGATTATCCGTCTGGTTCAGTTTTGCCCTGTTCTGTTCTGGTCACCCAAGCTCGGTCGATGTCCGACGCATTCCTCCCGTTACTTTACGAGTCTCATACCCATACGCCTCTTTGTAAGCACGCCACAGGAGAACCCGAAGAGTATTGTTATCATGCTATCAAAAGAGGGTTACGTGGCATCATATTTACCTGCCATGCGCCTTTGCCGAATGGTTTGTCGCCGGAAGTGCGGATGTCCGACAGTCAGTTTCCGGCCTATGTTGCTATGGTGGAGCGCGCCCGGGCGACCTTCGCCGGGAAACTCGATGTTTTGCTTGGGTTGGAGAGTGATTATGCGCCCGGCCTAGAGCCTTGGTTGGAGTGTCTCCACCGCCGGGCGCCTTTGCACCATGTGCTTGGTAGTGTCCATTATCAGATGTCGTTCTACCGTGAGCGATATTTTACCGGTGATATCCTGGCGTATCAGAAAATCTATTACGAACATCTTGCGCTGGCGGCCGAGAGCGGACTCTTCGACACGCTGAGTCATCCCGATCTGGTTAAAAATGAACGTCCTGCGGAGTGGCATTTTCCGCGTATCCGCGACGAGGTAGAGCGTGCGCTTGACCGGATCGCTGCCACTGGGGTTGCTATGGAGTTAAATACCAGTGGGTTGTTAAAGGCGATCCCTGAAATGAATCCCAATCCGGAGCAGCTTCGCCTTATGCGTGAGCGAAATATTCCTGTCGTGCTGGGTGCTGATGCGCATCGTCCTGAAAGAGTGGCAGACGGCTATGCCGCTGCCCTTATGCTCTTGGCTGAGATTGGCTATGATGAGGTTAATATATTTATTGATCGTCAGCGCCAAGCGATCCCGCTCGATCTGGCTAGGCGCAGTCTTCGCTGAAACCTCCACAACGCCTCTTTAATTCTCCTAGTTGCGTAATTCTTTGATGTTATGGTGCACTCCCCCACCCCCTTGGACGTCAGGCCAGAAATAGGCTCGCTAGAAGCAAATTTACCGCGTGACACCATTGCGGCCCTTGCGACTCCGATCGGTAGCTCGGCCCTAGCCATGATTCGTGTAGGTGGACCGGCTTGTCGCGACCTCGCGGCGGCGATTTTTGATCGCGCGCATCGGCAACTGCCTCAGCGGAGGCCTATCCATTCGTTTTATCGTTCGTTATCCGGTCAGACCTTGGATGATTTGGTTTGGACTTACTTACCGGGTCCTCGCACGGCGACCGGCGAAGATACCTTGGAATTATCTCCGCACGGCAATCCGCTTATTGCGCAACTTATTCTCGAAGATTTATTTAAAAGAGGATGCCGTCCTGCTGAACCCGGTGAATTTACTCGCCGCGCATTTTTATCGGGCAAAATTGATTTAACCCAAGCAGAGGCGGTCATGGACCTTATACACGCTAGGAGTGAACGCGCGCTTGCGGTGGCTCAGCGGCAATTAAGCGGAGGTCTGGGTCGGATAGTGGAGGGACTCATCGCCGATCTGCTGCTCGCTCTGGCTCGAATCGAGGTCTATATTGATTTCCCAGATGAGGACCTACCCACGGAAGACCGCCAGGAGGTAATAGCCACTTTGCAAGAAGTTCTACGTGGAACAAAACAGCTATTGGCGACCGAGCGTTTTGGCGGATTACTCAGGGACGGAGTGAAGACGGTGCTCTTGGGGGCTCCAAACACGGGCAAAAGTAGTCTTTTAAACGCCATCGTGGGCCGACAGCGGGCCTTGGTGGGGCCGGAACCGGGCACAACTCGGGATTACTTGGAGGAGCGACTTCAAGTTGGTCCTAATTTACTTCGTTTGGTTGATACGGCGGGCCTTAATCCTTTGCCGGGCACCGTGGAGCGGCAGGGTATGGCTAAGACCTTGGAGTGTTTGATGGAGGCCGACCTGGTGCTCTGGGTCATGGATGCAACGCAACTATCAGTAGCACTTGATCCGGTTTATGCAGTGCATCTCAAACCTGGCAAAGTAATTGTGGTTTTAAACAAGGCCGACTTAGTGACGGACAAGGCTATTTCATTGCCCGGCCTGCCCCACCCCACCTTATCGGTATCGGCTTTAACCGGGTTCGGTCTGAGTGAACTTGGATCGGAAATCACTCGCCTAATTGATCGGCTTGCTCCCGGCGGATTGGGCGATGACGAAGTCGCTGTTAATGCTCGGCATGCTGAAGCATTACGTCGGGCGGAAGTCGTTCTAGCCTTGGCCGTAAATGGATTATCGACTCCCAGCTCTTCTCCTATAGAATTGATCTCTAGTGACTTACGAAGCACACTAGAAGCTTTCGGTGAAATTGCGGGACGCGTGGATCATGAGCGTATGCTCGATGCACTTTTCGCAAATTTCTGCATTGGTAAATGAGTGACTAGAGTCCTGTTTGCTTTTGTATGACGCAGCTTGTCCTTTGCTTTGGTCCACCGTGTTTTTGAGATCAATGAGCGATCATTCTGTCCTACCCTTTGATGTTATCGTCTGTGGTGCTGGTCATGCCGGCTGCGAGGCGGCCTTGGCTGCCGCGCGGACTGGCGCACGGACTTTATTGCTGACAGGCAATCTTGATACCGTGGCACAGATGAGCTGCAATCCTGCTATTGGCGGGCAGGCTAAGGGGCAAATAGTCCGAGAAATTGACGCGCTTGGTGGTGAAATGGCGATCAATACCGATGTGACTGGTATCCAGTTTCGTTTATTGAATGAATCAAAGGGTCCAGCGGTTCAGTCGCCGAGAGCGCAGTGTGATAAGAAGGCCTACCAGTTTCGCATGAAGCATACGCTGGAGCTGCAGCCTAATCTTCAACTCTTTCAGGCGACGGTTACGGGTTTAATTTTTGAGGATACTGGAGCAGGCTTGCGAAGAGTCTGCGGGGTTAGGACTAACCTTGATCTCGAATTCCGATCCCAGACCGTGGTTGTAACCACCGGCACTTTTCTGCGTGGTCTCATGCACATCGGGCAGAACAAAAACGAAGGTGGGCGGCTGGGAGATTTTAGCGCTAAAACCCTGTCAGCCAGCTTTCTGGAGGCTGGCATTGAACTCCAGCGTCTGAAGACAGGCACGCCGCCGCGTTTGGCTGGTCGTTCTATAGATTTCACTCGCATGGAGCCTCAGTATGGCGACGCCAAGCCTACGTTATTTGCGTTTCATGATACCCGAGACCCCGAACCCTTGTTCCACGTGGAACAAGGGATGGGCAAAGGGGCGGTGCTTCGGGAAGAGCGTTTAGGGTGGGCGCCGGGGCGAGATCAGGTGCCTTGCTGGATGACCTACACTACAGAACGCACGGCCCAGTTGGTGCGCGATAATCTGCATCTTTCCGCGATGTATTCCGGTGAAATCGAGGGTGTAGGCCCGCGCTATTGTCCTTCCATCGAGGACAAGTTTGTGCGTTTTGCGGATAAACCTCGGCACCTGCTCTTTCTTGAGCCTGAGGGGCGATCCACCAATGAGTTCTACATAAATGGACTATCCACTTCTCTGCCTTTTGCTGTGCAAGTAGAAATGGTGCGAAGCATTCCTGGCTTGGAGAAGGCGGAGTTATTGCGACCGGCTTATGCGGTAGAGTATGACTTCGCGCCTCCTACTCAGCTTTATCCCTCTTTGGAGTCTAAGAAAGTGGGGCATTTATTTTTTGCCGGTCAGATTAACGGCACATCCGGCTATGAGGAGGCGGCAGGCCAGGGTTTGATGGCGGGGGTAAATGCAGCGCGCAAGGCACGGGGCGAGGCGCCGCTGATTCTGGGGCGGCACGAAGCTTATATTGGAGTTTTAATCGATGATTTAGTGACTAAGGGCACTACGGAGCCGTATCGGATGTTCACTAGTCGTGCGGAGCATCGCCTGCTGTTTAATCACGGCAGTGCGGAACTGCGCTTGCTTGGCCATGCCCGCGAAGGCCGGTTAATTTCGACTACGCGTCTTGCCCGTATCGAGGCTAAGGCAGGGCGTATCGAGCAGTGGGTTGGATTACTCGAGCGGCAGCGACCGGCTACAGGGGAAACGGGGGCGGGGGAGGGGACTTGGGCGGATTTGTTACGACGTCAGGCGGCTAAGGGCGCTTCGGTGGAAATGGTTGCCGGCGGTATCGGTCCAAACGGCTTATTGGATTTATCAGAGGCAGAGCGGGCTGAGGTATGTTATCGGATTATTTATGCGGGTTATTTAGCTCGCGAGCAGCGCCAAGTGGCTAAGTTATTGGAGGTGGAGAAGGTCAAGATTCCGTTGGATTTCGATTTTTCCATCGTCCGAGGATTACGTGCTGAAAGCCAAGCCAAGTGGATGGTCGCTCGTCCAGTGTCCGTGGGTCAGGCGGGCCGAATTAGCGGGGTTAGCCCGGCGGATTTGAGCGTTCTTCTGGTGGCGTTGGAGGCGCGCAGGCGTGCGCGGGAGGATGCTGGACCGAAAGATTTTAAGCCTTTATAACTACTGCAAATCTATTAAATCGAATGATTTGCATAAATGTAAAGGCTTGGTAACTGACATACTCCTTGGGCATTAATCCGGGAACTTCAGGCTCGGATTGTTCTCAAGGAACTCGGTGATAAAGCGGGCGAATACTGCGCCGAACTCTTCACGTTTCTTTTCCCCCATGCCGAAGATACCTTGCATGTCTTTTTCGCGACACGGGTATTCGCGGGCCATCTGGCGGAGCGTTTTGTCGCCAAAAATCACATACGCTGGAACCTCTCGTTCATCAGCTAGGCGCTTACGCAGCTTCTTTAGCTCGGCCAGCAGGATTTCATCGCATTCGACATCGCCTTCCCGGCGGACGGGCGTGCGTTTCGCTTTCGGGGTTAGCCCCGAGGGTTTCGTTAGGGTCACGGGCGCCCGGGATTTGAGTAGTGTGAGGCCTTCGTTGGTGATTTCGAGGGTAGGGAATTCGCCTTCGCCTAGAGCGACGTAACCGAGGCGCTGAAGTTCGCGGCCGATGGCAACCCAGTGGTGCCTCGGCAAGTCGCCGCCGATTCCGTAGGTGGTGAGGCGGTCATGGCCCCACTTAAGGATTTTTTCGGTTTTGGCTCCGACGAGAACCTCAACTACGTGATTCAGCCCGACGCCGAAGCGTGACGCTTGGCGGCAGCGGTAGACGCAGGATAGGAATTTTTGGGCGTGCAGGGTCCCATCGTAGGTATCGCGCGGCTCGTTGCAGTTGTCGCATGCGGCGCAGTTATCTAGTGGAAAGGTCTCGCCGAAGTATCCGAGGACTTCGCGACGGCGGCATCCGGTGCCCTCGGCGTAGCGAGCCATGAGGCGGAGCTGGGCGCGAGCGCGTTGCTGCTCCTCGGCGTCCGTAATCTCGTCGAGGAAGTGCGTTTGTTTGGCGATGTCACCGCCGGAGAATAACAGCAGGCAGTCGCTGGGCAGGCCATCTCGCCCCGCGCGACCAGTTTCTTGATAGTAGCCCTCGAGATTTTTAGGCAGGTCGTAGTGAATCACCCAGCGGACGTTGGGTTTGTTGATGCCCATTCCGAAGGCAATGGTGGCGCAGATGATCTTGGTTTCGTCCCGCAGGAAAACCTCTTGATTGCGGGCGCGTTCGGCGGGTTCTAGGCCGGCGTGGTAGGCCTTGGCTGCATAGCCTCGGCTGGCGAGGGATTCGGCGACGCGTTCCGCGGTGGCGCGCGAGGCGCAATACACGATGCCGGATTCATCTTCGCGGCGCTTCACCCAATCGACAATTTGCTTTAGCGGTTCATCCTTCGCGAGGACCTTGTAGGTGAGGTTTGGGCGGTTGAAAGAGGCGACGAAGACGGCTGGGTTGCGCAAGCGCAGGTGTTTAACAATGTCCTCGCGCACGCGCTCGGTGGCGGTGGCGGTGAGGGCGATTAAGGGAACCTCGGGCAGTAGGTCGCGTAGCTGGGCAATTTGACGGAATTCAGGCCGGAAATCGTGGCCCCACTCGGAGACGCAGTGGGCCTCGTCGATTGCGAGGCATTGCACGTTCCAGGCGCGCAGGTTTTCCTTCCAGTTATCCAGCATTAGGCGTTCGGGAGCGACATAGAGGAGACGGAATTCGCCGCGATGCAGACCGGCGAGGCGCGAGCGTGCGGTGGCGGAATCGAGCGACGAATTCAGGAATGTAGCGGCGACGCCGGCGGCCTGCATTTGGTCTACCTGATCTTTCATCAGGGCAATGAGCGGGGAGACGACCACGGTCAGGCCTGGCCGGTGTAGGGCGGGGAGCTGGAAGCACATCGATTTGCCGCCGCCGGTGGGCAGGAGGGCAAAGACATCTCGCCCGGTGAGGCTGGTCTCGATGATCTCGCGCTGAAGTGGGCGGAACTGGTTGTAGCCGAAGGTGGTGCTTAGCGTGTGGAGGAGTTCTTCGAGGGACGGCACGGCGCGGGTGAGGTCAACATCGGGCTCTTAACGTTTTCGTCCAATCAAGAAAGCGTGCTTGGAGACTGTGTTTACCGGAAAATTTTTCTGCAGGCAGCTTGGACAACCGAGCTAGGAATGCCAACGTGGGGTGTGTCTCCTCTTCTTATTGCTGCGGTCGCCCTCGTCGTGTGCTGCCTGCTATTTTCCGGATTTTTCCGGGTGGCGCAGCGTTTGGATAACTATGGAATCGTGGATATTATCTGGAGCTACGCTTTTGGACTGGTCGCACTGGTCTACGCAGCTCTAGCCGGCGGTTGGGCGCCTCGGCGTTGGTTGGTGGCTACGTTAGTCTTTTGCTGGAGCCTGCGTCTGGGCACCTACCTTTATCGCCGGGTAATGGGGCATCATCCGGTCGAGGATGGGCGCTACCGAGAGCTGCGCGTGCGCTGGGCGGCGAACTTTGCGCGCGAGATGTCGCGATTTTATCAATTGCAGGCTGTTTCGGTTGTGATTCTGGCAACGCCTTTTCTCCTCGCTTTGGGTCGAACGGAGATCGGCCTCACGGTCTCGGACGGTCTGGCGCTAGCGCTCTTTGTTCTCTCGCTGGCCGGGGAGGCCTTGGCCGACGGGCAGTTGTCCGCGTTTAAGCGTGACGCGGCCAACAAAGGGCGGGTTTGTGAGGCGGGGCTCTGGGCGTGGAGCCGGCACCCGAATTACTTTTTCGTTTGGTTGAGCTGGTTTAGTTTTGCGGTCTTTGCTTGGCCGGCGCCTTGGGGTTGGCTCGGGTTGATTGCGCCTGGCGGCATTCTTTACCTGCTGCTTTTCGTCACTGGAATCCCGATGACCGAAGAGCAAGCGTTGCGGACCAAGGGCGACGCCTACCGCGACTACCAGCGGCGGGTTTCTGCCTTTGTGCCGTGGTTTCCCCGTAAAATCTCTCTGCCTTTGTCCTCATGATCGACGCCCTACTAGAAAAAAATCTTCTGCCCGATTGGCTTGTCCGCATGGGCATACGGCGCTTGCTGGCGAAACGTATTCGCGAGGAGGAGGACGGTTATAATCGCGAGGACTACGTGACCGATCTCAGGACGCGTAGACTGGCCGAGCAGACTGCCGCCGCCAACCAGCAGCACTACGAGGTGCCGACTCCGTTTTACCAATACTGCCTGGGCAAACGCCTCAAATACTCTGGTTGTCTCTATCCAACGGGCAAGGAGACGCTCGACGAGGCCGAGGAGCTCATGCTTGCGCTTTACGCTGAGCGAGCGCAGTTGGCGGACGGCCAGCAGATTCTGGAGCTTGGCTGCGGGTGGGGTTCGCTTTGTCTCTATAATGCGGAGCGTTTTCCAAACGCGCGTATCACCGCCATTTCTAATTCACGCACCCAAAAAGAGCATATTGACAGCGAAGCGCGGCGGCGTGGGCTGGGGAACCTTCGCATTATTACCTGCGACATCAATGCCTTCGACATCGCGCCGGGGCAGTTCGACCGGGTAGTGTCGGTTGAGATGTTCGAGCACCTCAAGAATTACGAACTCCTCTTCCGGAATATCGCCCGCTGGCTCAAGCCTAGCGGTTTGCTCTTCACCCACATTTTCACGCACAGCCGGTTTAGCTATCATTTTGTGGCGCGCGACGAGACCGACTGGATGAGCCGTTATTTTTTCACCGGCGGCCAGATGCCGGCGCACGATTTACTCCTGCAGTTCCAAGCCGACCTCGAGTTTGTGCAGGACTGGAAGGTCAACGGACGCCATTATCAGCAGACCGCCGAGCATTGGCTGAAAAATATGGATGCGCACCGCAATGAGATCCTGCCTCTCTTCCGCGATACTTACGGACCTGCTCAGGCCGAAAAGTGGTGGGCCTACTGGCGGGTTTTCTATATGTCCTGCGCCGAGCTTTGGGGCTACAAACGTGGTGAGGAATGGCTCGTCAGCCACTATGTTTTTCGCAAGCCCTGAGCCCGTAAAATCGCCTCTCCTGCATGCCCTCGCATCTCGGTGCAGTCACCTATCTCGTCCGTGATTACGACGAGGCCATTGCCTGGTTCAAGCGGTGCCTGAGGTTCAGTCTTGTGGAGGACACCGTGTTGGTGGCGGCGACGGCTGACGCGCCGGCCAAACGTTGGGTCTTGGTGGCCCCGCCTGGAGCGCCCCAGACCCGCCTTTTGCTGGCCCGGGCGAGCACCCCTTCCCAGTTAAAGACGGTCGGAGTGCAGGCGGGCGGGCGGGTGATGTTTTTTCTCTACACGGACGATTTCGTCCGAGAACACGCCGCCCTCCTTGCTGCGGGAGTGGTTTTCCGGGAAGCGCCGCGGCGAGAAGCCTACGGCATGGTTGCGGTTTTCGAAGACCTTTATGGTCAGCCGTGGGATTTATTGGAGCTTAAGCGGTCTGACGGGGCTTTAAAAAAGTAGGGCCCGCCGATTACCCCTAAACGGCGGGCCCTTTTCTTTTCTAGTCTGCCACGAAGGCCGGACTATCCATGTTACCCCTAAACCCTGCCTAGGCAGGGAAGTGTTTTTAAGAACACCTAGGCATTGCAGCCCTCGTGCCAACTCGGTAGACTTCTCCGGGTTAGTGCCGGCAGTCGTGCAAGGGCACGAATTTGGCTAGTTCGTCGGCGATCTGGCGGTCGCTTCGGCAGCGGGGCATTTTATTTTGGCCACCCCAGCGGCCGGCGGAGCGTTGCCACTGTTCAAAAACGCCTGGCATGACCAGCCTGACGGTCGGGCTGAGCAGGCCGCCGCCCTTGCGCTTGGCCTCGTAGTCGTCATTCAGACGCTGCAACTCGGCGTCGAGGAGCTCGGCCAACAGCGGGCCGCTGGGGTTTTTTTCTGTGCCTTGGCGGAGCTCGAGCCACCACTCGTGGCAGCCGCGCTTTTGACCGGTGAGGGAGTTGATGAAGATCGGGGCGACGTGAAAATTCACCACTTGCCACTGGTGGCGGGTGCACACGGCGGTAAGGGCGTCCGTGAGCTCTTTTTCGATCACGTGTTCGCCGAAGGCACTTAGCTGTAGCTTGGTCCGGCCGGCGTAGACCAAGCGCGCGGGTTCGGTGGACACGAAGCGCACCACGTCGCCGATGACGTAGCGGGTCAGACCGGCGGGGGTGCTCATAACCAGCGCGTAGTCCACGCCGGTTTTTACGCCTTCCAAGGGCACTGCCTTGGCACCCAAGTGCTCTAGCCGGTCTTCGTCGAAATCATTCAGCGGTATAAACTCGTAGAAGATTCCGGCGTTGGCGATGAGGCGCAGTCCAGCGCTGGCTTCGGCATCTTGGGCGGCGATAAAGCCTTCGGAGGCCGGGTAGACTTCGTGGAAATTTACGCCCTGGCCACAGACCGCCTGTAACTCCTTCTCGAAAGGGCCGATGGGCACACCGCCGTGGACCAGGCACTCAAACTGAGGCCAGACTTCGCGCAGTGATTGGATTTTTTTCCCGCCGTGAATGCGCCCGGCCTCTTCCATCATCGCGGTGGCTAGAATCAGCACCCAGCTGGGAATGCCGGCGAGCATACGGATATCGCGGCCTGCGCAACGGCGGGCGATGGCCTCGATTTTGGTCGGCCAATCGGCTAGCTGGGCTATGTCGGTGCCAGGTTCGTAAAGGTGTTTCTCGACCCAAGCGGGCAGGTTCAAAGCGGTTATCCCGCTCAGGTCGCCTGCGAAAGCGGGGTGTTTTTTTGACTCGGCCAAGGGGGATAACGTAGTCGCTCCGCCTAGGAAAAGGTGCTTGCCGCCAAAGACGTTAGCGTGGCCGGCGCGGGCTGAATAATAGAGCAGTGAGTCGAGGCCGGCTTGCCGGAAATGTTCCAGCATGGCGGGGGTGATCGGCAGGTATTTAGTGCGACCAGCGGTGGTGCCGGAGGAGACGGCGTAGTATGCGCAGCGCCCTGGCCACAGCACGTCGGCTTCGCCCGCCTTCATCCGGTCCACATAAGGTGCGAAACCCTCGTAGGTGCGCAGGGGGACTCGCGTGCTCCAAGCACTCGGGCGTAGTCCGGGCTCGATGCCGTGGGCTCGACCGTAGGCGGTGGTAGCGAGCTGCTTTTGGAGTCCAGCGGCGACCTCGGTCTGGGCTTTTAAAGCCCAGCCGTGGGCCCGGAGCTGGCGGGCGCGGTGGGCGCCCATCCATTTTGCACCCATTGAAAGCAGCGACTTTGGCGGGGTGAACATCTTGGGGGGCCGTCAGGCGGTGCGGACGAACAAGTCCTGCCTATGGGGGGCCGCAAGGGAATTCAGGCTGCTTCCAACACTTTACGAGGTTTTAAACTACGGTAAAACCGGCCGAAGTGGGGCAGGAAATTTTCGAAGTGGAAAATCAGCGAAGCATGCTGGACTGGAGTGCCGCGGGGATTGGCGACCTCGAGGCAGCGACCACGGGGGAAGAACGAGCTGCAAGCGCGCTCGAAGGTAGGACGGGCGGTAGCGTGTTCACTCAGCACCGAGCCTTCTTTTTCGGCGTAGAGGATGAGTGCGGGGGCGTCGGCCAAAGGCAGGAGCTCGGGAGTAAGGTAGCTGGTGGGCGAGGCCATGGCGGCCATGGCGCGGACGCGGGTGAGGGCACCGTGCGGGGTGATGCCGGCGATCGTGCTGAGCACCCCGGCGCGCAGGGCGGAGAGTTCGGCCTTGGTCATTAAAGTGGCGAGGGCGAGTTTGTTCTGGGCGCCGGCCTCGAACATCCGTGCGAAGATGGCGCGGGCTTTTTCGACGGCTGCGTCGCTGGCGTGTTCGGGCGCGTCGAGCATCGGCTTGAGTGCGCGACCGAGTAGGGTGGAGGGCTTGGTTTCGCCCGGAGCGACGATATCCTCAGCGCAGCAGACTGGGCTGACCAGCATCAACCCGGCAAGGGTGGGGGCAGCGCGGCCGTTTAGACGGGCCCGTCGCAGCCAATCGAGCACTACGCCGGCGCCAAAGCTCACTGCGACAATCACGGGCGCGGCACCCTCTCTATCTATGACTTCTGTGACCAAATCTTCCAACTGTGCCCCGATCAACTCTAGGGAGAAATCCCCTTTTGCGTAGTCGACGAAGTAAATGCTTCCTTGGCGGGCGAGGAAGCCGCGCAGGAGGTAAACCTGTTCGCAGGCATCTGGCACAAATCCGCCAAGCACGATGGTGGGTCTAGCTCCACGGTGGGCCTCGCGACGCACGGTGGCGAGCGCGCCGATGCCACCCACGCCCCGCGCCAAGGCCGAGCGCACCGCCGGTCCCGCCACCGAGGAAAGGGTTTCCAAGCGCGGCGGATTAAAACGGCGACTGGTCGTGCGGATAAGGGTGCGTAGCGGTTGCGCAGGCGATACTTGGCCAAAGGCGGCCAGCAACGACAGGGCGGGGGCGAAACTCAGGGCGGGCATGACAGAAGGAAAAGACGGCGACGATACCGAGGTAGGGTAGGGGAGGGCTTAGACTGGGATTTTCGGGTGACGAGGTTTTTTACGATTGTGCCAACTCCAGTGAACATGGGTCACATCTCGCAAGTTTCGCGGGGCCACGTAACCCGCTATTCACCATCCCGAAACATATCCGTCACATTTATCCCTGGGAATCCTGCAAATCACGGCCAAAGATGATAATTAATTGCGTTTGCTCTTCGGTTCTTGGCCCCGAGGCTGGGGTCGTGCCTTTTGGCGGAGCCTGACTTATGCTTCCGCCTATTCTTTATGAGGACGATTTCCTCATCGCCTTCGACAAACCCAGCGGCCTGCTGATCGCACCTGATCGTTGGGATAAGTCACGGGCCAACCTGATGACGGAGGTCCATGCCCGCTTAGGCGAGCATGTGGCTAACGTGCATCGACTCGATGCCGATACTTCGGGCGTGGTTTTGTGCACGAAGGACAAGATCGCGCTCGATTTTGTTTCCGGCCAGTTTCAGTCCAAGACGGCCCAAAAAACTTACCAGGCGCTGTGTTATGTGCCTCCAGTGGACGAGGCGATGAAGGTCGGCCGCACCCAGCGCGACGAGTCTGGGTTATTGCCCGCCGAGTTCACGGTCGATCTAGCCTTGGGTGAGGACGAGGCCCAGCCTGGGCGCATGCGGGTTTTTAAGCGGCGCGGCGGGAAGGCTTGTGAGACCCGCTTTCGCACGCTGGAGCGATTCCATGACCGGAACGGTCGGGCTTACGCTTGGGTTGAGTGCCGGCCGCTGACAGGGCGGACGCATCAACTCCGCGTTCACCTCGCGGCGGTCGGGGCGCCCATTTTGGGGGATCCGTTCTATGGTGTGCCAGGGATCGAGTTACGGCTTTCGGATTTGAAACGCGGCTACAAGGGTCGCGACGATGAGCGTCCTTTGCTGGCTCGCTTGGGGCTGCACGCGGGCGTGTTGACGGTGAATCATCCAGTCACACGCCTCCCGGTCACGATCACCGCACCGTTGCCGCGTGAGTTTGAAGTGGCTTTAAAAAACCTGCGCCGCCACGGAGTTTGAAGCTGTTCCGGCTAAACGGAGACCGGTGAAATTAAATGCCCCTGCCTGGTTGCCGTCTGCGTTTTGCGACATTGCCGGCGGCAAGAGCTATCAAGCCGAGCCAGATCGAAATCGCCGCCGGCTCAGGGATGGCGGTGGTCGCCCAAGCCAGACCGTAGGTCACCGCGCCACCGGGCGTGCCGTCGAGGTCGTAGACGGCGTCGTCGAAGCGCACCCGCAGGCCGAGGCGTTCTCCCGGGCTTGCTCCCAAGCGGAGGAACTCAGAGGTGTTGTAACTGCTGCGCGATGCGGCGAGCAGGGTATCAAAGGTGCCGCTCAAGCTCACCGACCAGACTTCAAGGTCGAGATTGGCGAAACTGCCGTAGGTGGTGACGCCGGTAACCGAGTCAAAAGTGTCCGTCGTGAACCAGTTAAGCGCCACGGTAAACTCGAGCGCCGGAGCTGTGCCCTCGAGAGGTGAGAGCGTGTAGGCATTCACTCCGCCGAGGTCTAGCTGGCTGAAATCCCAGCCAAGCGAGTCCAGGCCCGCGCCGCCGGAGAGACCGGGGACATCGGTAGTGCCAAAGACCGTGATATAAGCGGCGCTGCCGAGATCGAGGCGGCCGGCGCCGGTGCGGTAGTCGAGTGCCTGAGTGGTCACGAGGGCGCCGCCGGGGCTGGCGTGCTGGCCGTTATCCCAGCCCTCGGTGCGGGTGGCCGAGGCCATGAGCACGGAGCGGATCACGCGGGTGTCGAGCGCCTCGGCTTGGGGCAGGTTGTAGGGCCCGGTGCGGATGAGTTCCTTGAGCAGGCCGATGCCGCCGGCGACGACCGGCGCGGCGAAGCTGGTGCCGCTCGAGGAGAAGGTGAAGTAAAGGTTGTTCGCGGCTGTCACGAAGTTGCCAAGGGCGGGCTCGAGGCCACCGGTGGGTTGGAGGTAGGCGGCGAGGGCGAAGTTTTCGCCCGGTGCGGCGATATGCACGGCGGCGCGCGCGGCTGGCGATACGGCGTTGGTTGAGGGGTTGTAGAACGCAACCGGGCCGCTTGAGGAAAAATTAGATGGGGTCAGCCAGTTTGGGCCACCGAGGGCCCCGACCGTGATTACGTTAAACGATGAGCCGGGGCCGCCGATGGTATTGGGGCCGGGGCCGGAGTTGCCGGCGCTGAACACCGTCGCGACCGAGGGGTTTTGCGCAGCCAGACCAGTGATGATGCGTGTCTCGCGTTCACGCGCGGTGGGGTCTTCGAAGCCCCAGCTGCTGTTGATCACGTCGGCCCGGCCCTGCGGACTGCCTTCGTAGAAGGCCACGTAGGGGGTGCGAAAAGAGTTATCGCTAATCTCGAAGGAGCCGAGGTTCTCTAGGGTCTTGTCGAAATGCGTGGCGATGGCGCCCGACCAGAGAGTAGCCAGCGGGGCCATGCCGGCGCCGGCGAGGGTGAGACTGATCGAGCGGTCGGGGTTCACCACGGTTTTGGCGCCGACGAGCACGTGGGCGACCATGGTGGCGTGGAAATCAAATTCGCCGAGCTCGGGCGCGTCTGGGGTAGCGGGGCTGTTGACTAGCCGGGCCGGGGTGGCGGGGATGCCGAGGGCGTTGCGGTCAAAGACCTCGTGGCCAGACCAGGGGTGACCAGCCTCGACGTTGGCGATGATGACCCCCTTGCCATAGTAGCCGGCGCCCCAAAGCACCTCGGTGCCGACTGCATCGTTGATAAAAAACGGATCCGTCTGCACGCCTCCGAGCAGGTGGGTTTCGGCGCCGAAGGCCGGGGCTGCGAGCAGCAGGGTAAGGCCAATGATGACGCGGCGGAGGGGGTGCAGGCGCATGGGGGGGGGGGGGGGGGGGGGGGCTTATCAGGGGCCTACGCGAGGGTGGGGTCAACGGGTTTGGCGCGGCGGGGCGTGCCGAGCGGGGCGATCCGTGGTTGAAAAGCGCGGTGGGGCGGTCCGTGGTTTTGACGTTAAGACTTTTTTTCGCGTATGAAACCTCGTGCCTGTCCGGTTTGCACCCTCGAAGACGTGCTCGCGCATCCCAATCACTGGGAATGCGCTACCTGCGGCCATGAGTGGCCCAAAGAAGAGGCGCCGGAGGGGCCGCGCGTGGTCAAGGATGCCCATGGCAACGTGTTGGCTGAGGGCGACAGCATCACGACGATCAAAGATCTAAAACTGGGCGGTTCGCAGGTCCTAAAGGCCGGATCCAAGGCCAAAAACATCCGCTTGGGCGACGGGGACCATGAGATCGACTGCAAGGTCGACGGCGTCGCCATCATGCTAAAGGCTTGTTTCGTGAAAAAGGCTTGAGCGTGGTGCGCTCACGGTTTGGCACCGTAGTATTGGGTGTGTAAACAGAGTAGTGAAAGCCGTGGGCTTGGTTTTCCCTTCGGCTACTTAACCCACCTTGCTTTCCATGGACCCCCTTTTTCGCCGTGCGTGCAGGATATTTTTTTTATCGACCGCCTTGGCGGTGGGTTTGAGGGCGGAGGCGCCGGTCGCGCCCGCGGCAATTGATGAATTTGCCGAATATGAAACCGCTGCCGCCAAGGATGCCCGGCTGGGTTGGTGGCGCGAGGCCCGTTTCGGGATGTTTATTCACTGGGGAGTTTACTCGTCGCTGGCGGGCGAGTGGAAGGGTCGGCGCGTCGAGGGTTACTCCGAGCACATCCAGCGAATCTGCAAAATCCGTCGCGCGGACTATCTTGAAGAAGTAGTGAAGCCTTTTAACCCCATCGCGTTCGACGCCGACTCTTGGGTGCGAACGGCGAAGGAAGCTGGCATGGGCTACCTTGTAATCACCGCAATGCACCATGACGGGGTGGCGATGTATGACTCTAAAATCGACGACTACAACGTGGTAAAAGCCAGCCGTTTTGGCCGAGATCCGCTGCGCGAACTTAAGGCGGCCTGCGACCGCGAGGGGCTCAAGCTGGGCTTCTATTATTCGCAGGCGACCGATTGGTCTTTGGCGGACGATCCGCGCTACCCCGAACCCAACGGGCCGGAGCGTCGTCTGGCTTGCGTAGAGCGGAAGGCCTTACCCCAGATTTTAGAGCTTATTGCCAATTATCAGCCTGCGTTGCTCTGGGGGGATACGCCTCATCTCAATCCCCCTGGCCTCAACGAACGCATCCTTCGTGCGGTGCGGAAGGCGGATCCGAACGTGATTGTGAACGGCCGACTGGCCGGTGCTCGGCATGGTGATTACCTAACCACGGCAGATCGACCGGCGGAGTTTGGTTTGATGCGGGCACCGGACGAACGTGATTGGGAAGCGATTCCGACCACCAATGAATCTTACGGTTACCACGCCTTTGACAAATCGCACAAGGCACCGGCCCACTTCATCCGCTTGCTGGCGAAGGCGGCGGCCCGTGGTGGAAATCTATTGATGAATTTCGGCCCGCGCGGAGACGGCACTTTTGCACCGGAGGATCAAGATATCTTGCAGACGCTGGCGTCTTGGTGGCGGATCAACGGGCAATCAATCCGCGGCACCGAGCGCACGCCCCTGTCGCCGCAGAGCTGGGGTGATTCTACGCTAAAAAAGAACTGCCTCTACCTGCATGTTTTCCAATGGCCCGCGGACGGACGACTCCTCGTTGGCGGTCTCGCTGGCGATATTCGCCGGGCTTCGTTGCTGGCAGCGCCGGCCGAGCCGATTGCAGTCAAGCGGATCGGTCCCGACGTGGAACTGAGTCTGCCGCTCCGTGCGGTTGACGCGGCAGACAGCGTGGTGCTGCTCGAGTGTGCGCAGGCGCCCCAAGGAGAGACCGCGCTTTTGGTGCAAACCACCATGCCCAATGTCCTGAGTGTGTTCACCGCGGAGCTGCGGCCCGCCCCGCTGCCGAAGGGGGCTTGGCGACTGGGTAAGGGCACCTCTTTGACTTCCCATGTTCAGGGCTGGAGCCGATCCGATTGCGAGGTCCTCTGGCAGGCGCGTCTCGCGCAGGCGGGCACGTTTGAAGTCTCGGTGTTTTATGATGCACCCGACGCCAAAAGTGCTAGCCAAGTGGATACGGTCGGCGGAAAAATGACGACGACGGGCGGGCTGACTTATGGCGGCGAGGTGCTCGTTTCGCTGGGCGAGCAGGTGTTAGCTGCTCCCGTTGCGACCACGGGTCTGGATGTGCAGCTGACGCTTGGACGCGTCGCGCTCGGGGCGGGGCCGATTGAAATAAAGGTCTCGGCCGGCAAGATCACCGGCCAGGAGCTGATGCGGTTAAAAAGTCTGCGGCTCGTGCCGGTAGCGCCATAACCCCGTCGCGTGATCAGAGTGCGGGTCCCATGAACTGCACCAGCAACGGCTCCAGCATCTCCTGCCAGATCTTGTAGCCGCTGGAGGTGAGATGCAGTTTGTCTGGACCGAGGCCGATCCATGAATCGCCCTCCGGCGTCATGCGTTCGCCTAGGTTTAGGCGGAACACAGTCTTATTGTCGGCATAGCCTTGGATTAAGCTATTTACCTCGGTGACCAAGCCGGTGCGGCGCGCGGTCGGCAGTAGATCCATCAGCACGATTTTGGCGGAAGGAAAAAGGGTGCGGGTTTTGTTCACCACGCTGAGGATGCCCTTGGCGGTATCGGTGGCGGCCCCGCTGTTGTTGGTGCCTATCAAAATCACGGCGACCTTGGGCTGGAGCTCTTGGAGTCCGGGGTAGTCGAGCCGGTAAAGCACGTTTTCCAAAGTGTCGCCGGGGATACCGTAATTCAGGGCGCGGCGCGGGGCGAAGTATTGTTTCCATAGCTGACCGTCCCACCCAAAGGTGATCGAATCGCCGATGAAGATCAGGTCGCAGGCGCCTTTCATCGCGTCCACGTTTTGGCGCTGGGTGACCAGCCAGAGTCCGGGTTTGTAGCGCGTGCCATTGGGCTCGTTGGGGGTCGAGGTGGCGTTGATTTTCAGCGTGGTGGCGGCGGGCGGCGAGAGGGCGGGGGCGAGGGCATCAGCCACTGTGTTGCCTAGCAGGGTGTAGACCTCTGGAGTCCAGTGGGTGCAATCCTTCCGGTTAAGCCCCTTGGAAATCAGAGGTTTCAGCAGGGCGTGGGCGTCGATCACGTCCAAGCCTGCTTCTGCGGCGACGCGATCTGAGGTCGGATTGGTGATCTGACTAGCATCGGCGTCGGGGTTTTCAAATACAGCAGTATCCTTTCCCCATGGGGTGGTGCGCACCCAGAAAATCTTTTTCGCCCCGGTTCCTTTTAGGCGGGTAAAAACCTGTCGTAGTCGTTCTTCGTAACCCTTGGGATTTTTGCCGTCGTGGATCCCGAAGTTTACTACGATGTAGTCCCAATTATTGCTTCCGTTTTGGTTGAGCCAGATCTCGCCGAATTCGAGGAAACGGGCGGTAGGACCGCAGTTGGCGGGGGCGCGGTGGACGTTGGCTTTGCCCTTCAAGGTTTGGCGCACGGTGGCGGTGTAGGCGCGGGAGATCGAGTCGCCGATGATCAGCACGCGTGGCAGGGCGGGATCGTCTTGGACGTAGGCCCATGCGTCCTCCGCGGCGTCGTAGGGCTTGGGGCCGAACAGGTCCGTAACGTAGTGGGGGAAATAAAAACCACCGAGCTGGTCCTCGAGCGTGTGTAGCCAGACTTGCTCCTCGGCGCTGGCCGCCTGCACGCGGTCCGCCCACTTTTGGTAGAGGGCGGCTTTGATTTTATCCGCATACTTATTCTGCAGCTGCGCTTCGGCGGCGTTGCGCGGCTCGTGGGTGGGGGCGGTGGTCGTCGCGGCGGTTTGCGCCGTGAGCACGGGCAAGAAGCCGAGCAGGGTGGTGGTAAGCAGTAAGGTCCGAGATAGTGGCATGGGGTGGGGTTTAGTTGGGGTTTAGTTCAAGAATCTGGCCGGCGGCGCGCAGGCGCTTTTGCAGCTCGCCTATAGGGACGAGATGAACGGCGGTATCGTCGTGGCTGGCTATGGCGGCCGCGACGCCTGCGGCTTGGCCGGCGATCATGAATTGCGGCTCCATGCGAAAGGATGCGAAGCCGATGGTGGAGGCACTAATGCATACGGGCACGAGCAGGTTTTGGCATTCGCTGAAGCGCGGCAGCAAGGCGCGGTAAGGGATGTCCCATGGCTCCACGGGATGGCTGAGATAGCCCTCCATGTAGACTTCTTCGGCGACTTTCGGGAAATAGAAAGTTTTCAGGGCGACCCATTGCACCTCGCGGATGTCGATGTTGTAGCCGGCTACCCCGATCCGGTCGAACTTGCGGGGGTTGGACATCAGGTCGTGCTGGGTGAGCACGTATTCGCCGGTCATGCGGCGGGCTTCTCGGATGTAGAGCTGGTGCGGCCAACCACCGGTGTCGGTGAACTCATCTTTGCAGAGCCCCCAAGGGGCGTATTTGGCGCGAATGCTGGCCGGCACGGAGGGATCGTTCTGCAGATAATACACCAGGCCGTGGGCCCAATCGAGGTGCTGTTGCCAGATCTCTTTGCGGCGGGCGGGCGAGCCGTCGGGGTAGTCTTGGTTCGCTCCGAGCAGATTTAGCGAGAACGGATAGCCGGCGTTGATGTCGGTTTTGCCGTTGGGCATCGGTTTTATTCCGAGGATATTTTGGACTTTTTCTCCGCCGACCTCGAAGCAGCGTCGCACCAACTCGTAGTCGTCGGGGTTGTAGCGCTCGGGGCGGGGAATGGGCAGGCGGTTTTCAGGGACGTTGGTCAGGCAGAGGCGGAAGCAGTAGCCTTGGATTTTGCCGTCACCTGCGCCGGTGGGAGCGAGGTCCTCCTCGGCCGTGATATGGGGCAGCAGGCGGCCGTCTTTCCAAGGAGAGATCGAATAATTCACCTGATGATTTCCGCGCAGAATCTCACGGCGCCCAGCGAGGGATTCCTGGTAGAGGGCGCGACTCTCGCGGCCTACGCGATAGGAAACCCCAGCGGCTTTCAGAAGGTCGCCCTCGTAGGTGGCATCGATGAAGACCTTGGCCGAAAAAATACGGCCGTCGGTCAACTTTATCGAGCGAATGCGGCCTTCGGTTTTGGTGATGGTTTCCAGACTCTGGCCGTATTCGACGGTGACGTTTTGTTCCTTCAGCATTGCCTTCAGGATCTCCTCGGCGACGTGCGGTTCGAAGATCCATGCGATGTTCTGGCCGTAGTGGTGCCCGACGCGGCGAAAAAACTCCAGCGAAAGACCGCCGATGCAGTTTTCTTGGCGGTCCATATCGGTGCGGCCTAGCCCGCCTGAAAGCATTCCGCCGATGTGGCGGCCGGGTTCGAGGAGCACTACCCGCGCGCCTTGGCTCGCGGCTCCGATCGCGGCCATCGCCCCGCCGGCGGTGCCGCCGTAAACAATCACATCCACCGTTGGTGGCTCGGAGCGGCTCACCGGGAGTATGGCAACGCAAAGGATAAGCAGAAGGGGGCGAAACATGGGGTGGAAGGTGCGGGTGGGGTGCTGAGGGGGACTTCTGGGCGCGATGACCGCACTCAGGGTAGCCTTGAAATCGTCCGGAGGGGTGGCGGCAGAAACGGACTGACTTTTAGGTGGGGTCCTCGTTACGCAATACGCACCGGGTAGTCGTTTGCTCGGGCCTCATCGAAAAATTACGGTTCCATTCCATTACGGATCCTCCGTTCAAATGCTTGGACTTAGCTCAACAATAAGATCAAATCGTAGTAATGTAATTATTACAATAAGATTTTCAGAAAACCGATGAGGAACAAGTTATCTCGCGTTTAAAAAGTTATAAAGTATTGTTTAAGTATAATTTAAAATTATTTTAGTAACTTGCAAAATGGAAAATAGGCTCGGGGCTTTTTTCCACGAGATAGGTTTTGATGCAAAACCATGCATTGTGTTAATTTTTGCATCATTTAGTTTGACATTGCGGGCTATTTTGACGACTCATTACCATGTTTAGCTTCAAACTAAATCCCCTTAACGCTCACCCCAACCCGTAGGATACCTGCGGCAGCAATGTCGTTTCACTCTTCGTGATTTGCACTCGTTCTGCCTTGGGAAGATCCCCGCCTATTTAAACCCCCCTACCCATGAACACATTGCCCGGTTTCAAACCAACGACCGCTTGGCGTTTTCTTCGCGAGTCCCTGAATGACTCCCTGCATACTTCCTCGCGCGTCATCGGCGCGGCCTTTTTCGTCCTTGGTCTGACCAAGGCGATGGCGGCGAGTTCCTTCATCGCCGACTACACCACCTTCACGGTTGGCGGATTGGCCACGCAAAACAGTTGGGCGCAGGTTGCTGGTAGTAACACGGCTACCCCGATCCAAGTGATCGCGGCGGCCTCGCCGGTTCCTCAGTCTATCAAGGTCAAGGGCGTGGCTAGCGCCGCCCAAGCCTACCGCAACCTGCCCACCGAATTTAATCCAGTTGGGGCTACCACTACCTCCACGTTTTATTACGTCATCGAAAACTTCCGGGTGATTCAGGCCTATGTTTCTTCGACAAACTCTGGTTCCGGCGTGTGCGCATTGACGACTACGGCGGGAGGAACCGGCACTTATTTATCGCGTCTATATGTTCGTCGCTTTGGTGGAATTCTGTCGAATACGACGTCTTTCGATCTCGGGCTTAACCCAGCCGGTGCTGGCATTGTCTACGGCACCACGGCTCTTACTCTTAATACTTCCTACAGGATCGTGGTCGAGTATACCGCCAATCCGACCGGGACTTTGGATGTTGTTAAGGTCTATGTGAATCCGGTCGGGTTAAATCCAGCCAACTGGACGGCTGAAATCAGCCAGACCATCGCCACTGATCCGATCTCTAGCCTTAAATCCTTTCTTTGGACTCCGGGAGCTGTTTCCCAGAGCACCATTAATGAATTTACAGTGAGCAAACTGTTGGTGGGCGATACGCCTGCCGATGTCTTGCCGCCCGGTGCACCGGTCGTGGCCGCGGCCACCAATGTTGGCTCGGGTGGCTTTACGGCCAACTGGACGGCTGCTACGGGGGCTACCGGCTATAATCTTGATGTATCGACCGATGCGACCTTCGCGACTTTTGTCACGGGCTACAACAACCTCGATGTTGGCAATGTGACCGCCTCGGCGGTTACCGGGACTTTCGATCCGGGCCAGACGCTTTATTATCGGGTTCGGGCCCGCAACACGGTCAGTGCTTCGGATAATTCTGGGGTGCAAAATCTTCAACTGCCCGGCGTCGCCACGTCGGTGGTTTACAACAACAGCTCCACCACCGGCACGGCGGATTGGGCGGTGACTGACGGTTGGGATGCGCTACCGGCCAGTAACGCTAAATCCACCGTTAATTTCATCGGTGCTTTGTCTGGCGGGCTTTTGGTCAACAATACAGCCGCCTACACGGTCAACACTTTGAACCTCGCCACCACCGGCACTGGTCCGCTCGCGGTCTCTGGCGGCTTGCTCACTTTCGCTACCAATACCGCGCCGGCTACTCCGGTCGCCCCGACCGTAGGCTTCAGCACGGCGGCCGCCGTCTCCGTCACCGTCGCCAATCCCTTGACGCTCGGTAGCGACACCACCTTTTCCCGCGCCTCCACCGCAGGCACCGTATCGATCGATGGCGTGATCGGCGGCAGTGGCGCCTTTATCAAAACTGGCACCGGCAATATCACGATTTCAGGTGTATCGAACACCTTCAGCGGCGGGGTAAAAATCAATGATAACGAGGTCCGCGTGAATACGATCAGCGGCTCGCTCGGCACCGGCAACATTACCCTCGGCAGCGGCACGACCTCTGGCTTGTTGCGCTGGGGCGACTCCTTCACCACGACCACCGAATCAACCAGCAAGACGATCACCCTGGCTGGCACCACCGGCGGCGGCACTATCGACGTGCGCAACGCCAACGAGCTCACCCTCAATGGTGCGATCGACACCGGCAGCGACGCCAGCAGTCGCGCCCTGCAGTTCACGGGCAACGGGTATTATGCGACTACCGGCTATTCTGTCGTGGTCAACGGCCTGATCAGCGGTAACGCCCGTGTGCGTATCAACGGTAGCGGAGACCGCTCCGTCGTGCTGGCCAATGTGAACAATACGTTCACCGGCGGAGTCACGCTGGATGGAAACATCACCGGTAAGTCTTATAAAACTTACGTCACAAAGATCGGTAACACAGGCGAATCCAGCCCGCTCGGCACGGCTGGCACGATCAACTTTGGCACCAACAACACCGGTGGTGCCTTTAACTTCCTCGTCTGGACCAACAGCGTTAACGAGACGACCAACAAGGTCATCAACCTCGCCGGCACGACCAACGGCGCCTTGGTTAATAACAAGGGCACCGCGCTGTTGAAGTTCACCTCCGCACTCACCGCCACCGGTAGCGGCATCAAGACACTCTATGCCGACCAGGATTCTGCCTTGGGTTCTACCGAATTCGCGGGCAGTATTCCCGACAGCGCTGCTGGGGCCACCTTGCTCAATAAAAACGGTCTGGGCACCCTGATCCTTTCGGCCGCAAATACCTTCACCGGTGGCACCACCATCAAGGGTGGCACGCTCCAACTCGGGCACGCCTCGGCCTTGGCCAGCAGCGGTAACGTCGCCTTCACTTCCAACGGCGTGGGCACTGGCGCCATCAAACTAGCCTATTCCGGTAGCGGACCCAACCTCGGCAACCTGCAAGTCCAGCGCAACGCCACGATCGATCTCGGCACCACCTCCGGTGCCACCATCACCTTCGCGACCGCCACCGGTTGGACCTCCGGGACGACGCTTACCGTTGCCAATAGCTCCAAGGGTAAACTCTACATTCTCGACGCCACCGGTCTTGATCTAACCCAGATCGTTTCTGCTGACACGCCACCTATCGCCGCCACGCGTGATCCGGTGACTGGTTTGATCAGCTTCGGTCAGGCCGACACCACCGCGCCGGTCATCACTCTGGTCGGCGCTTCCTCGGTCAGCGTGAATTGGGGCTCGTCTTACGCCGATGCCGGCGCCACCGCGACGGACAACGTTGATGGCGCGGTTAACGTCATCACCAGCGGCTCGGTGAACACCGCCAAGCCCGGTGTCTATACTCTGACTTACAACGTCAGCGACGCGGCCGGCAACGCCGCCACGGCGGTCACCCGCACGGTTACAGTAACCATCGCGAATGCCACTACGGCTGACTCCGCCGGTTATTCGCCCCTGATGAAGTATGCGTTTGGTGCGAACAGCCCTACCGACACCATTCAGGTGCCCGTCACTAGCAGCACTGCCAGCACCCTTGCCATCACTGCCGTGGTTCGCACCAATGATTCCGCGGTCACGGTCACGGGTGAGGCCGTTACCGATCTCGTCGCTGGCACCTGGGGAACGGGTGGAACTGTTTCCGTGAGCAACGCCGCCGATCAGACCAACCTACCGGCTAACTCGGTGCGCCGTGTTTTCACGGTGGATACGACGGGTGCAGCCAAGAAGTTCCTTCGACTCAAGGTCGTGGGAACTTTCTAAAAATAACTTATAACCAAAAATACCCGCGAAAAAGGCGGGCCCAATCGGGCCCGCCTTTTTTGTTTTCGTGGCCAAACTCGATGGTCCGAGCCCAGTTTAGTCTAGACGACTTGGTCTAGCCCGAGGAGGCGGCGGGCGAGGATTGCACTGGTCGGGGTGGTCTCGGCGGTGGCCCCCAGCTCAAGCTGGCATACGCGCCAAACGCCTAGGCCATCCTGACGTTCAACCACGGCGGGGGTGTAGGCCCACGGGCGCAGCCAACCTCCGTCGCCGCTTTGGACGATGGGGGTCCAAGCAGTGCCTTCCAATACGGTGAGTAAGAGCGGTGAAGCGTGCCCGAGTGCGTCGAAATGCCAGAACTTAAAGTCACGCGGCTCCAGGCCGGTCAGCAATGGATGGCCAGTGCGGCCGGATGCGAAATGGCGCGGGCCCATACCGGCTTTGCGCACCATCAGGCTGGCGCCGCCGATATCATAAGCGCCCGGGGCGAGTTTCACGAACAAAGCGGTCGCACCGTTTTTCACGGCGGCATCGATCTCGGGCCGGCGGCTCTCGTAGGCCTCGTGGCTCGCCAGCAGGATCACCGGGTTTTTTTCCGAGGTCTGATTTTGGGCGGTCAGGCCGAGTTTAGCGACCAGCAGGCTGGTTTCCACGGAGGTTTCTGGAACGCAGAGGCACTCGGCACCGGTTGCGATGGCCGGGAATACGTCCACGAAAATCTCATTCTCATGCAGGGCGACACCATCGGCCGAGACGAGCGTGGCCGCGACTTCCAGGCGGCCCCGACGAGAGGTAGCGGGGAGCTTAATCTCGATGATGCCCTGGCCGCGCGGGGCGCAGGCCGCGATCTGGGCCGCGATCTCGCCGTGGGCGATGATTTCGCCTTCGAAGCCGACCTCATACACCACGCGGGCGCCGGTGGTCGCGAAAGCGTGGTCGTTGCACACCCATACCTCGACCGAAAGGGTTTCGCGGGACCAGGCCTGCAAGCGGTCGCAGCGTAGGTTGACGGCCAGCGGCGTGAGCGCGTCGCGATAGGCGAACCAAGCTTTCTTAGGCACGCGATCCACGTCCATGAGGGTCTTCATCCAGCCGGCGGGCCAAGCGTCGATGAACAGGTGGATGGCGAAGGTGTTCATATCCGCCTTGCGGCGGTAGGCCTCGGTCATCAGGCGGACGATCCACGTTTGGTGGTCCTGGCTGGCCTCGATCCACTCTCGGGCGCTGGCGGGAGTGTCATACCAGAGGAAATGGAAGTTCCAGCTCTGGCTTTCGGAGATCACCGCTGGAGTCCAGGGGGCCTCGGGGGAAGCGGGCTTCCAGCTGGCGGGGTAATATTTCTGCATCACCGCATAGGAATCCAGGCCTTCGGCGCCGAACTCGCCGCAACCGTAATGCCAGCCTGGTTTGACCGGCAGCCAAGCGCCGTTGTGCAGGGCGCCTAGGTCCACGCCGTGGCCGATATACCAACCGCAGTAGCAATGGTTGTCCGGCATGCCTTGGGTGGAAGGAGGATCGTAATCGCCGTCCACGCACTTGATCACGCGCTCGGGGTTTTCCTGACGGACTACTTCCGAGCACAGTAGAAACATGCGCTCCAGCTCCGGCCGCAGCATGAAGCGGTGGGGCTGGCTGGCGGCGGCGGGCCTGGGTTCGTTAATGTAGGAGACGAGAATGCTGCTCGGGTGGGCGCGCACGTGACGCTCCATCCGGGCGGCCTGGCGGGTGATCTCGATCAACTGGTTGCGGCGGGCGCTGGCGAACATGGGCATGTCCGTTTGCAGCAGCAGGCCAAGGCGGTCGCACCATTGGTAGACCTCTTTGTGCACCGGACGCTGGGTCAGGCGCAGGAAGTTCATGTTGGTCAGCTTGGCGAGCAGGATGTCGTCGCGCAGTTGGTCGAAATTGCCGAGCATGATGCACCTTTCCAGGTGCCCCATCGTGTTGGCGCCGCGCAGACGGATCTCGCGGCCGTTCAGGTAGAATTTGCCTTTAGGCGTGGAGTGCTCGTCCTGTGTGAAAGTCCGCATGCCAAAGGGGCAGGCGGCGGCATCGAGCAAGTTACCTTCGGGCGTGACGACCTTTACCTGGGCCTGATATAACCAAGGCGTGTCTAAATCCCAAATACGGGCTTGGGGCATGGGCAGGCGGACAGACACGAAGCTTACGCCCGGACCCATCAAGCCAGGAATGTCGGCGGCGTGGTCGCCGTCGAGGTCACCGAAGCCGCGCTCAGTCCGGGCGTGGGGGCGGTGGACGTGGTCGCGATGCAGGGTCGCGGG
>Ga0209088_10000181_pt1 | contig 47013 bp, 40 predicted proteins | sample S_140625_EF_Meta_FD_187324 | JGI IMG/M metagenome (GOLD analysis project Ga0209088, IMG submission 187324) | Freshwater microbial communities from Lake Simoncouche, Canada to study carbon cycling - S_140625_EF_MetaG (SPAdes) (version 2) | ecosystem: Environmental > Aquatic > Freshwater > Lake ... | reverse complement strand
TTTGTGCCTCGACCAAAATCTTGGTTGGTTATTTTTGGCTACTCTCAATTCGTCGTGCTTTCTGTGGGCATCCTCAACTACGCCATTGGAACCAATTATATGTTTTTAAGGGAGCCTCCTTCTGCAAATAATCCTCTTATCATTGGAGCCTGGCCATTTTACCTCATTTGTTTTGAAATTGCAGCCATCGCTCATTTTTGGTTGTTCTATTTGCCCTTTGCAAGAAAAAGAAGCATCGCAAAATCAGCGCTTTCTTAATTAGAATTATAAGAAGCTGTTTATTTAATTTATAAAAAGAATTTTATAACTCTTCGATCCTTTTTGCTTTGTCATCAATCACCAAATCAAAATTTGGTTTGACTGCACCGCCATTAGGACAAAATCCTGTAATCAAATCATTGAACTTGCAGCCCCATTTTGTCAACTGCTCTAAAGTCAAAGGTCTTAAATCTCTTTTTGAACTTTCTCCTCTTCCTGTCCAATAAGTGATATGCCAACCCTCATCATAGAGTTGATTGATTTTTGCAATGTTTTCGAAATTAGGTTCTGCTAATTCGTACACGCGTTTATCGGAATAAAAACAAATAGTTTCATCGATATCAATTAATGCTTTTTTAGAACCGAATCTTTTTGACTCTATCATAGGTGTGTTTTTATTTTTACAATCTTGCTGTAACGATGGATCGATCTAAAAACGCCTTGGTGTCATACACAATAGCGTCTGGACTTGTTTTTAAGGCAGCATAATCCAATGATTTAAAAAAATCATGCGCCACTGCTAATAAAATCACATCGTATTGTTCGAATGCCGTTATCAATTGTACTTGATGTTTTTGAAATACTTCTATAGCATTGGCATAAGGATCAAAAGCCGCTACCTGGGCGCCTTCTGCTTTAAGTTGATGTATGATTTCAAATACTTTTGAGTTTCTAAAATCAGGACAATTTTCTTTGAAGGTGACACCAAGCACTAATACTTTTGCACCTTGAATTTTCTTTTCAGTGTGCGCCAATAATTGTATTAGTTTATTGCTTACAAAAGCACTCATCTGATCATTGACATCGCGCCCCGACAAAATCACTCTTGGATCATAGCCAACAGCTTTTGCTTTATATGCTAAATAATAGGGATCTACGCCAATACAATGCCCTCCAACTAAACCTGGCTTAAAAGGTAAAAAATTCCATTTAGTACTTGCAGCAGCTAATACTTCATGCGTATCAATGCCCAACTTATCAAAAATCAATGCCAGTTCGTTGACAAAAGAAATATTAATATCCCGCTGTGCATTTTCAATGGACTTAGCTGCTTCTGCTACTTTAATAGAGGGTGCAGCATAAGTGCCTACAGTAATAATACTTGCATAGAGTTGATCTATGTACTTAGCAATTTCGGGTGTAGAACCTGAAGTAATTTTTTGAATCTTAGTTAAGGTATTCACCTTGTCTCCTGGATTAATTCTTTCGGGAGAATAACCACAATAAAAATCTACATTAAATTTTAAGCCTGAATTTTTTTCAAGTACCGGTACACAATCCTCTTCGGTACATCCTGGATACACCGTACTTTCATAAATCACGATATCGCCACGCTTTAATATAGTAGCTATTTGAGATGTGGCAAATAACAAAAATGATAGGTCAGGACTTTTATCTGCATGCACTGGGGTAGGCACCGTAACAATGAAAATTGTGGCATGGCCAATCAATGCAAGGTCATTGGTTAGGACTAAATTAGTAGCAGCATGAAGGTCTTCTACCGTACTTTCTAAGGTGATATCCTCACCTCTTTTAAGCGCATCCACCCTTGCCTTGTCCAAGTCATACCCAATGACTTGATATTGTTTAGAAAATGCCAAAGCCAAGGGCAAACCCACGTACCCTAAACCGATAACGGCAATCATAGGAGTATTGGATATGGTGAACTGTTGCATTTGCCTCAAAGTTAATGGAGCGCTTAATGATGTCCATATTTTTTTTCGCCCGCAGGTATGGCAATGCTCAATCTGTTTTGAGGTGGCGGAAGTGGACAGGTCGCAAATTCAGTAAATGCACAAGGTGGATTATAGGCCTTATTGAAGTCGATGTAGGTATATCCGTCCTCGTCTGGTTTATCTAGTTCTATAAATCTACCCGAACCATAAGTTGTTTTACCTGAGGTGGCATCTGCAAAAGTCACAAATAACCTGATTCCACCCTCATCGATGGCATCTAGTCGATAGGTTTTGCCCTCTATATCAAATACCAATTGACCCCCATGTTTTTGCGCTGTATTTTGACCTAATACATTCATAATCATCAAAGGATTTTGATTTTGAGGAATCACTTTAGCTTTGATACGCCATTTTGCATCTACAGGAAATCTTTCAATCCCTTTAAATTCCAATAAGGTTTTTGCTTTTAAATTTCTAAATCTTACGCCTACTTTATCTTCTCTTTGGATTACGATCCAAACAAAATCTTTCCAATGACTGGTATATTTACCTTCTGGTGCAGTTAATAAATTAAGTGTCCCAGAATTTGTAAGCACTAGATCGCCGTCATTGATTATAATTTTTTCTGTAATGCCATCCTTCCAATACACTTTTCCATCTTCATAAATAAAATCTCCTACATGTTTTGGGAAAGCAGCATTGTCATATACCAAATCATTTGTTGAGGCCGAACCAAAACTGTTAACCCCTCTTTTAAACCAAAACAATCCTTCTAAATTCAACCAGCCATTAGGATCTTTCAATGCGGCGATTCGAGTGCCATCCCATTGTTTCAATTCTTCAGAGTAGGAATTTTTTTGTGCATTGGTTGGTCCAAAAACGGCCAAAGAAAGTATTGTTAAAATAGATAAGATAGAAATTTTTCTCATTTTATAATTTTGTTCGGTTAACTCGATCTGTATTCGATTTGTTGACGATGTCTAGCTAGTACTAGGACTCAAAATTAGACAATTATACTCGTCTATTTAGTTAGTAGTGCTTATTTTTTCTTTGTGTTAACAATAGTTTGATTAAATTTATGATGAAACATTTTAATCGTATGAAAAAAATACTATTTATTCTATCCCTTTCCGCTTTTTTCTTTGCATGTAAAAAAGAAACCGTAGCCCCTGCAGTAACAACAACAACAACTACCAATACAAATACGGCGCCTAATAAATGGATCCACGAAGTGATGACGTATTATTATTTATGGAGTGACAAAATGCCAAGCCTAGCGAATACCAAAACAGATGCTAAGCCTACAGATTATTTTTATACAATTTTAAATGATTATGGTAAAACAGATCGCTTTTCTTGGATCGACGAAAGCTATACCAATTTACAAAATCAATTAAATGGTGTTAGTACGGTGTTAGGCGTTAAAAACAATGCATTTTATACAGATGACTCCAGGACTAGCCTTGCATTTGTACTTGCGTATGTATTGAAAGGAAGCCCTGCCGAAAAAGCTGGATTAAAAAGAGGTGATATTATATTAAAAGTGGATGATCAAACCATTACTAGTACAAACTATACCACCATATTATCCAATCAGACTTTAAAACTTGGACTTGCTGATTTTGTGGGAGGTGCATTTGTATCCAATGGAAAATCGGTTACTGTTACAAAAGTTGAATTACAAACGAATCCAATTTTAGCAGATACTATTATTGCATGGTCTGGTAAAAAAGTGGGCTACCTTGCTTATAGTCAATTTCTCACAAGCTTTGATGATAGCTTGAGAGCTATCTTTGGTCGCTTTAAAACTGCAGGCGTGAATGAATTAGTTTTAGACTTTAGATACAATGGTGGTGGCTATGTAGTTTCTTCGGATTTAATTACCAACTTAACTGTAAAAGATGCCGCTGCTAAGGTGGGAAAATTGATGAATAAAAAAGTATATAATACAACTTATACTGCTTATTTAGAAAAAACCTATGGGGCTAATTCTAGTTCTTTTGAAACCTTATTCAAATCTGAACCCAATAACCTTGGTACACTCAATCGTGTCTTTGTGTTAACTGCAGGCAATACCGCTTCTGCAAGTGAATTGGTGATCAATAATTTACTACCATTTATGGATGTGATTTTAATTGGAGAGAATACTTACGGAAAAAATGTAGGCTCATTCACTATTACCGATCCTAATAAACGATGGGACTATGGACTGCAACCAATTACTTTTCTTACTACCAATGCAATTGGAAAATCCGACTATGGTACAGTAACTGGATTTACTCCAAATTATATTCTAGCAGACAATGTATTACCGTATAAAACTTTGGGTAACCCAGGTGAAACCTATTTTAGTAAAGCCTTAAGCATTATTGGTACTGTAGCATATCAACCAAGCTCCACCGAGCGCAGCCCAAAATATATACGAACTTTGGCAAGCAAGGAATCTTTTTCTGATAACAAGTGGTTAGACAGAAAGGAAATGTGGATAGACCCAAAATAATGAATACATGAATATAAGGATACAAGTTTTTGTGACTGGCGGCACTTTTGATAAAGCGTACAACGAGTTAAATGGAAATCTTTTTTTCAAAGAAACACATTTACATGAAATGCTTCATTTAGGCAGAAGCAATTTGGATTTATCTATTTCAACTTTGATGATGAAAGATAGTTTAGACTTTGTAGAAGCAGATCGCGCCATCATCGCAACGGCATGTAATGCTACTGATGCAGAAAGAATAGTGATCACACATGGCACAGATACCATGACCATTACTGCACTTTATTTGCAAAAACATTGCCCCAATAAAACAATTGTACTCACAGGCGCAATGATTCCATATAAGTTTGGTAGCTCAGATGGATTATTCAATTTAGGTAGTGCACTTGCCTTCACACAAGTCCTTCCAACAGGGGTTTATATTGCCATGAATGGGAAATATTTCGAAGCAGACAAAGTCCGGAAGAACACCGATAAAGGCGAGTTTGAAGCAATATAAAATTACATTGCGAATCTCTTTTTAATAATTTGTTTATGCAGTTACTGCATTCCAAAGCTTAGCGCGTATTTGTAAAGCCTCTATCGAAGCCTGTGCTGCTTCCTCCCACTTTGCAGCGTCATCTCCGCAAAGCTCTGAGACCATCTCTAAAGCCAAATGGCTATGATGTCCGCCATCCACTTCGATATGACGCTCGATATAGTATTTAAATATGGATACTTTTTCAGGCGCTTCCGCTACTAATTTTTCTAATAAACGCGTGAACATATCTGGGATTAAATCCTCTCTTCCAAAAGTAAAGACAGCCGCCTGCACATGCGCTGGTGCATGATTCACAATCTTAAATGTAAAATTCAAAAAATCTTTTATAGAATCAGCGCAATTCAATTGTTGAATAGCCGCTTCTATACTAACACCTGACTGAAGCGCAAGCATCAAGCCTTCTATAGCATTTGTAGAAGCACCCATTTGACGCATGGCTTGTTGATACAATTCAAAATGACTAATACGATTGTCAAAAGCATCTACATCGGATTCTTCGCCCAATACAATTTCATTGATTAAGTACCTTGTATTCGCCGATCCAACTGGCACCCAGGGCGTTTGCACACAGGTTAATTTTTGCTGTAAGGATTTCAGTAAACTCATAAAATCCCATACCGCAAACACATGCACTTCTGCAAATTTTTGCAATTGAGCCAATGTCTGTATTTGATGGTACACAGGATGTGCTAATAATTGAGCTCTACTTGGTTCGATTGCCGATTTTAAAGATTGAATACCTATATGCATATGGTGTTTTAAGGAGGGCAAAGTTAAGTAAATATGAAAAAAATACAAATGCTGTTTAACTAATATTATTTTAGTACCTTAATACTTAAACTAAGGTTAAAAATTATCGAATTATAAATTGACTCAACTTTATAGTTATTTATCTTTTTTAATGATGCAAAATCGATCTTTTATGATTAAAATATTTTACACGCTTTTATTAATGCTAGTTATGAACTCATCAAGCGCCCAAGAAACAAAAATTATTGCACATCGTGGTGCATGGAAAGAGTTTAACTTACCAGAAAACTCTATTGCGTCTTTAGAAAAAGCAATTGAACTTAAATGTGACGGGGCAGAATTTGATGTTAGAAGAACCTTAGATGGTGTGCTTGTTGTAAACCATGACCCAGTGTATTATGGTGACACCATTCAAACTAATACCTACGCTTATTTAAACAGAAATAAATTATCCAATGGAGAGTCATTGCCAACCCTAGAACAATATTTTTTAACAGGTACACAAGACAAGCACAAAACCTTACTCATTTGTGAAATTAAAGCGGCTATTAAGGATAAGGAACAAGACTATTTAGCGACCATTGAAACATTGGCTTTAGCAAAAAAATTGAAGATCGAAAAACGTATTGTCTATATTAGTTTTAGTAAAGACATCCTTTTATGGATAAAAGAAAAAAAACCAAAATCAACGGTATTATATCTTGAGTCTGATATGACCATTGATGCTATTGTACAAAATAAATTTGATGGCATTAATTTACATTATACCTCATTTAAAATGAACAGTCAGCTAAGTGCAAATGCTAAGAATGCAGGATTAAAAATAGGTAGCTGGACCGTAAATGAATTATCCGATTTAGCCATCTTAAAAGAACAAGGAGTAGAATGGATCACAACCAATCAACCTCAACAATTCCAAAATCAATTAAAGGTAGTCAAGCAATAAATATATTAAAAGCAACATTGGATTATTTATACCTCGTATCAATCAGGTATTGAATCTTCCAACCTTCTTTTAATTTAACCAATTGGAAGCTGTTGACGCCTTTGTGGGAATATTGTCCTTTAAAATAAAACGTATACGGAGTCCATACTGTGGCCATTAAGGGGTCAATTTGTATTGCGCCAAATTCAATTCTTTCATCTAATACATTTGGCGTTTGCTTGCCAATGCTTTGAATAAAATCATTGATAGATTCTGTTTTAATCACAGCGCCTTCTGGTTTATTTAAAATGGTTTGAAAAATAACTTTATCAGAAAAACAAGTTTTTAATAAATTGGTGTCTGCTTGTTGCATTGCATGAAACATATTTTGAATCACTTGCTTCACTTCCTTTTCGGGAGCAGCGGAACCGACTAAATTAGAGGATTGCGCAATTAAGCTCGTTTGCGCTGTAAACAAAATACAAAGAATATATAGGATTGATTTTTGCATGTTTAGTTTTTATTGTAAATTCATTGTAATTTAAAACCATTTTTTTAATTCTAGACTATGAAAACAACTAAAATAATTTATTGGGTTACTACAAGTATCATTTGTTTATTTGCTTCTACTGCTATTTTTATGAACTCTAAAATGGCTATCGAAGGCACAACACATCTTGGAATACCACGTTGGCTTGGATTAGAGGTAAGTATTGGTCAATTAATAGGTTTAGTATTATTAATCATTCCGGCAGTCCCTGCTAGATTTAAAGAATGGGCTTATGTTGGCTTTGGAATCATGTATATAACAGCAACAGTAGCACATATTGCAGTGGGTGATCCATTCAGTAATACCATTATGGCAATTGTATTCTTTGGTTTATTATTGGTCTCTTACACTAGCTTTCACAAAATACAAGCAGCGAAAGCTTAGTTTATTTTATTTCGGCAAAGCCGTCAATACTAATTTTAAGAATCCGTCGATTGACTTGTCGTCCATCCATTTGATGACTGCAACGATATCATTTTCCTTATCAACATAAATTGCATTGGTACCATTTCCGATATGCGCATAGGCAGATGCAGGTGCAGAAGGGTACATTTTTTTATCCGTGTTTAAAAAATAATTCATAAAACCATAGCCGGTATTTGCTGTAGTTGGCGTCAAGGATTGATTGATCCAATCCTCTGCGATAATTTGTTTACCATTCCAATTGCCTTTTCTCAAAGTGAGCAATCCGAATCGGGCCATATCATACGCATTGATAAACAAACCACCACCAAAATGCCCGCCACCGCTCACTGACTGAATCATTTTGCCATCTAATACAATCCATGCATTTTTATACCCTGTCCATGCCCATGTATTGGATGCGCCAATAGGTTGCATCACTTGTTCTCTTAGCACTTCTGGCAAGGGCTTTCTCCAAACTGTGGTAGCCGCCAATGCCAAAGCATTGACTCTAGTGTCATTGTATTTATACACTGTGCCTGGTTCAAAACGTTTTCTTGTAGTCCACTCGTCTGATTTATCAGAAGGCCTGTCTGCCCAATCTGGTTTTCCCCATAAGACACCTTCCCAGTCACTTGTTTGTCTTAATAAATGATTCCAATTTATTTTTCTGTTGTGTTCTGATTCAAACGGATAGATGAATGATGTTTGAGTGATCGGATTTTGATCTGTTGTTGGCGTATTCACAAGTTCAATTGGAGGAAGATAGGCATACACTTTATCTTCAATTGAATGAATGAGTCCCTTATTCACTGCTAAACCGACCACAGTAGATAACATGCTTTTAGTGACACTATTTACCATTTCTACTGCATTGAGATTACCCCATTCTGCTATGATATATCCCTTGTACACGATGATACCTGCAGCAGGACCACGATCTGCCATTGGCCCAATAGGATCTGAAAATGGTTCTTTCCCAAATTGCATTGCTTGTGAAAGCATTAAATTTTTTGGAAATTTTGTCTCATGTGTTAATGCATATTGAATCGCTTGATAGATCAAATTACTATCTACGCGTAAACTAGATAATGTTTTTCTTTCCCAATTATCAGCAGCAGGAAAATAGGTTTTCACTTGTGCGCTTGCAGTGACACAAATACAAAGTAAAAAAAGTACAAATTGCTTTTTCATATAATCAGAAGTCTTTTAATTATTTTAATTGCGTTGTGTCTACTCTTGTTGGGGTATCTTTTCCTGCAACAATTGAACCAGCACTTAAAGCAATTGCTTTAATGATTTCATTCATATTGTCTAAGTCTAAAGTTTCTATTTGATCAGATGCTTTGTGGTAATTTGGTTCTGAATCCATTTTAGAAGTAGAAATAGTATGTGCAGCTACACCAAGTCTAGCAAGGGTTGCATTGTCTGATCGGTAAAATAAATTTTGTTCTGTATAGGGATCGGGGTAAAATTTAAAGCTAGATCCCTCTAAGTTTTTTTGTAAAATAGCACCCATGCTGGTTTTATCAAATCCAGTGATATAAGCACTATTCTTGCCCCACTTACTTTCTGTACCAATCATTTCAATATTAAACATCGCAACGACTTTAGCTGGATCCAATTGTTTTGAAAAATATTGTGCGCCATATCCTCCAACTTCTTCTGCGGTGAAAGCTGCAAACAAAATTGTTCGCGCATTATTATTCAGTGCTTTATAATATTTTGACAACATGATCATGGCTGTTGTTCCTGCAGCATCGTCGTTGGCGCCATTGTAAATAGAATCTCCGTTCACCAAATTTTTTGCATTAATGCCTAAATGATCATAATGACCCGAAAAAATAACATATTCATTTGGCAAAGTTTTTCCAGGAATCATAGCCACAACATTGGCTAAAGCCATGGTCTCTATTTGGTGACTCGCTTGTATCTGATATTTCACGGGTGTTGTATTGGTCAATACAATTACCACAGTAGCTTGATTCGAAGCTAAATTATTTTTAAAACGAACTAATCTCCCAAAGTTTTGAGCATGCGACTCGTCTACTAGCACAATCGTTTTTTGATTCGCGCCAATCATTTTAGCTGCTGCCTGATTTAAATTTTCACCTGCTGCAATTTTAGCTACCATATAGCCTGTTGCTTCTGTGATATTAATTTCTGGTTCAATTGTCACTACAATCACTTGCTTGGTATCAATAGCAGCTCCATCAATACTTGCAGACAAGCTGATGAATTTTGGTCTATTGATAGAAAATGATTGTAAGAAATTATTATCTCCTTTTAAAGACTTTAGTCCTGAGCCTTCAAACTCTTTGGCTATAAACGCAGCAGCTTTATCAATACCTGGACTAAAAGTTCTACGACCTTCCATTTCATCTGAAGCTAGAACGCGCTCTATCCTTTCTGTTTCTGACTTGGTGATTACTTTATTAATCATTTGGCTAATACCTAAACAAGGGATTAACAATGTGATACATATTAATTGAATCATTTTCATATTGTATATTTTATAATTGCTTTAAAGATAATTTCATTTTGAATGCAAATGAAAAAAATGATGACAGCCGGAATGAAAAATAAGCGATTTAAACTTTTGAATTTGAATTTTGTCTAAATTGCTAACAAATAACTTGCATGCCGTTAAGCCCTATTTCTAGCAGTAAAGGACTTGAAACCTATCAAGGCTCTTGGACTAAGCAAACGACGACTCATTTATTAAATAGAGTGCTTTTTGGCGCTAAGCATGCAGAAATTCAACAATTTTTAGCAAAGGGATTAACTACTTCGGTAGCTGAATTACTCAATCCAACAGCATCTATTCCTAGTCCTCCCCTTAATGAATACAATACAGCCACCGTCATTGATCCAACTGTTGCTCCAGGAACTACATGGGTCAACCAACCAACCAATGACGGCACCATCAACGCATTAAGAAGGAATAGCTTTAAAAAATGGCTTACTGGCGTGATGATTCATCAAGATATCAGTATCAGAGAAAAATTAACCTTGTTTTGGGGCAATCATTTTGGAACAGAAGCAGATACTATTTCTATCGCAAATTATGTGTATCAGCATCATGACACCTTAAGAAAAAATGCCCTTGGGAATTTTAAAACTATGATTAAAGCGGTCACCATTGATCCTGGCATGTTGAGGTACTTGAATGGTTATTTGAATTCTGCAACTGCACCAGACGAAAACTATGGCAGAGAATTACAAGAACTGTTTACTGTCGGTAAGGACAGCGCAGTCCAATATACAGAATCAGATGTGAAAGCAGCAGCAAGAGTGTTAACAGGATGGCGTATCAATACAAGCTTCAATAGTTATTTTGATACCACAAGACACGATACAGGCAGTAAGCAATTTTCTAGCTACTATAATAATAAAGTGATTACTGGAAAAACAGGTGCTGCGGGTGCTGGCGAAACAGACGAATTAATAGACATGTTGTTTGCAAAAGATGACATGGCTAAATATATCTGTAGAAGAATTTACAGATGGTTTGTCTTTTATTATATTGATGAGACGGTTGAAAAAAATATCATTACCCCACTCGCTACGATTTTTAAAAATAATAATTATGAAATTAAGCCTGTATTGACCGCACTTTTTAACAGTGCTCATTTTTATGATCCCTTGTACATTGGATGTCAAATCAAAAGTCCAATTGACCATGTCATTGGCACACTTCGCAAAACCAATGTCATTTTTCCAAATGCAATTACAGATTATGCAGACGCCTACATGCATTTCAATAATATGGTAGGTCAATTAACAAATTTTGGACAAAATCTTGTAGATCCGCCTAATGTGGCTGGATGGCCTGCCTATTATCAGTCACCTGAATATGGTGAATTGTGGATCAATGCCGATACACTTCCAAAGCGAAATAAATTTACTGACTTGATGATTGAGACAGGCTATACCAGAAATGGTAAAAGGGTCATTATAGATTTGATCCCTTTTGCAAAATCTATTTCTAGCAGTCCATCTAATCCCAATCAATTGATTCAGGATCTATTTGATCTTTTAATTTCAACCGAAATAGATCAAACGATCAAAGACAATTTAAAAAAACAAATCTTGTTAAGTGGTCAAACATCTGATTACTATTGGAAAGAAGTTTGGGATAACTATCAGTCAAGTCAAACTACAGTCAATTTTAATTTAGTGAATACCCGATTGAAAGCACTTGTAAAATATATTATGAACCTGCCAGACTATCAATTAAGTTAAATGAAAAGAAGCACTTTTTTACGCAATAGTCTTGCAGTATTAACGCCTACAGTCATTAGCGGTAATCCAATACATGTGTTAAACAACCACAGCATGGTTGAACCAGATGTATTAGCGAATGTAAACAATGATAGGGTGCTAGTGATTATTCAATTGAATGGAGGGAATGATGGACTCAATACAGTGATCCCGATTAGTCAATATGGAGCATACTATAATGCAAGGACCAATATTGCCATCCCCGAAAACAAGATACTAGGTTTAAATGGATTTGATGCAACAGGATTGCATCCATCCATGACAGCCATGCAAAGATTATTCAATGAGGGACAACTTGATGTTGTTCAAGCAGTGGGGTATCCTCAGCCAAATTTTTCACATTTTAGAGCAACCGATATTTGGATGAGTGGTTCTGATAGCAGCGAATATTTAAACACTGGATGGGTTGGACGTTTTTTAGATAATAATTACCCAGGCTTTCCAGACAATTATCCAAATGAAGTAGATACCGATCCCTTAGCTATTCAAATTGGTTCAATTACTTCACTCACTTGTCAGGGGCCAATTGTGAATATGGGCATGAGTATTTCTGATCCAAGCGCATTTTATAATTTGTTTGATTCGACTGAACAAGCCGTTCCCAATACCAATGCGGGGTATGAATTAAGTTTTATCAGAAGAATTTCAAAGCAGACCAATAAATATGCTTCACGCATTAAAGCGGCTTCTGATGCTGTAAAAGAACAAGTTGCTTATCCTAATACAAGTCTTGCTAATCAATTAAAAATTGTTTCAAGATTGATTAAAGGAGGATTGAAAACAAAAATTTACTTAGTGAATTATGGTGGATTTGATACGCATGCTGGTCAAGCTGTGACAACAGATACCTCCACTGGTACACATGCAAATTTATTAGGAGCGGTATCTGATGCTATAGGCGCTTTTCAGAATGATATCAAAAATCAAGAGATCGAGGATAGAGTCATAGGCATGACCTATTCAGAATTTGGAAGAAGAATCAAATCCAATGCAAGTGGTGGTACAGATCATGGTGCTGCTGCCCCTTTATTCTTATTTGGTAAAAATGTAAGAGGTGGCGTATTTGGTGAAAATCCAACAATACCAGCTAATGTAACAGTGGGTGATAATGTACCTTATCAATATGATTTTAGAACCATTTACAATTCAATTTTAAAAAATTGGTTCTGTGTGAAGGATGCAGACAATCAAGAAATCATGCTCAAGCAGTTTCCAACTTTAAACTTAATCAATGCAAGTGCTTGTGCAGTTGAAATGAAAAATCCTGTATTTGAAAAAAATGCAATGATTGTGGCATATCCAAATCCGTTTTCAAATCAATCAAGAATAGAATTTAAAACGGAGGGAGGACATACTTTAGTTCAATTACTTGATACATCTGGCACGGTCATAAAATTATTAGTAGATGCCACTTATAGTTATGCTGGAATGAATAGCGTCACTTTGATTGGCAGTGATTTAAAAGCAGGTGTGTATTACATTAGAATTCAAAATGGAATTCATCAATATGTCAAGACCATTATTAAAATATAAATTGAAAATCGAATTGTTTTAAACTTTTTGAATTCTTTTTGGTCTAACTTCAACAAGCATGACAGACCAAGCACTCATTATACAATTTCAAAACGGCGATGCAAAAGAGGGCGCATTTACGGAACTATTAAAGAGGCATCGCGAGCCTGTATTTTTTCAGATAAAGAAAATGGTACTCGAGCATGCAGATGCAGATGATATTGCTCAAACTGTTTGGATCAAAGTATGGAATAAGCTGGATGGATTTAAACAAGAAAGTACTTTTAGTACTTGGCTTTTTAGGGTTGCATACAACGAGACCTTAAATTTTATAGCCCAGAAAAAACGATTGAAGACACACAGTACACAAAACGAGTTGGAGCATGGTTTAGAACATCCGTCCAGCCAAAATGCATTAAAAGAGACTGCCATTCAGATCAAATTAGAACGTGCTATTGTGGAATTGCCTGAAAAACAACGATTTGTATTTATGTTAAGGTATTATGAGGCTTTTGATTACGAAAAAATAGCCTCTATAACTGGTACAACCGTTGGTGGGGCTAAAGCAAATTATCACCAAGCTGTAAAAAAAATGACCGAATTGCTCCAACAAACTTAAACCTTTGACAAAAGAATGGGTCTAATTTACGATATGAACGACATGAACGATATGGAAAACGAATCAATTTCAAAAAATTTAGAAGAAGCCCTAAAAAGCTTTGAATCAAAAACCAAGCAGGTACCTGTGGGTTATTTTGATCAATTTGAACTGGATATAATGCAAAAAATAAAAACAGAAAAGCAAGCGCCACAAAAAGCGCGTATTGTTACCCTGTTTTTAAATCAAAAAAAGTACTTGGTTGCTGCAAGTTTAGTTGTAGCCATTGCAACTGGATACCTATTTTTTAATAAGGCAGAAACCACAATAACTCCTATAGCCAAAGTGGAAATAATTAATATTGAAACTTTGCCTGATGAATTGATTGAAGCTTACGTGAATAACAATGAACTTTTAGCCGAAGTAGAATGGAATAGCGCGATTGAAACTGTAGGAACTAACTTAATATCAACCAATAATTAAATAAAGATTTAAAAAATAATTATCAAACTTATTTTAAACTATTCCAAAATAAATTCGTCTAAATTTCAAATAACCATTTTATGAAAAAAATACTATGCCTCTTTAGTTTTATTCTAACTGTTTTTGTAGCTCAAGCACAAGGTCGACCAATGAATGGTCAAAACAGACCACCTATGCGTGATAGACAAGATATGGAGATGCCACCGCCGCCAAGACCAATGACAAAACAACAAAGAGAAAAATTAGAACTATTTAAAATTCAATTCGTCACAAAAAAATTAAACCTGACTCCTGCAGAAGCAGAAAAATTTTGGCCGCTGTACAATGAACAAAAAGTTGCTAGCCAAAATTTGATGCAAGAAAAAAAAGAAGATGAAATTGAATTTCAAGAAGCAATGCTAGTAATAAGAAAGAAATTTAAGAAAGACTTGATGCCAATTTTAAAAACAGAAGAAAGAGTGAACCTGGCTTTAAAAGTAGACAGAGCGCTTTTAAATAAAATGCGCAACGAAATGATGCGTAGAAAAAGACCAATGTAATTAGTTTATGTTTGTTTGGTTTTAAGAGCACTAGCCGGGGGGTTGGTGCTTTTTTTATTTTATTAAATAATGAAATTTACAAGTCTGAATAAGGCTTAGCGCGCATCAATACAATATCTGCTTTTGATACTGTATTTAGGTATACTGAAAGATTGCTCATTTGCTTCCAGTTTGGATCTTCTTCAAAAATTTTCCAATGCGCTTCTCTATCTGCAAGATTACTGAACCTTGTGATATAAAGTAGATTGGGCATGCTACTCCCAATGATTATTTTACTATAAAACAAGGCATTAAAATTTAAATTATTAAATAATTCGATTTCTTTGCCCTCATTGAACATATGTACTTTTTTAAGAAAAAGTGATTCGTCTGCACTTTCATAACTCCTAAATTCATAAATATTTTCAGGAGATTTTTGGAAAGAGGTTTTTTCTTGGAATTGCGGGTGATTCTTAAATGATTTCGAAATGGTTGTTTCCAGTCTATTGTAAGGCAATGCACCATTTGATCCAACCAAACTCAACAAAGCATTTTCTTGTAAAGGGTCCATTTTTTCTTTCAGCTGATCTAAACGATCAAGTTGATCAATACTAGATAAAGGTATCCAAACCATGATCGTCTTGTCCTTAGCAGTATCATTATTGATTGGCTCAAAAACACCCACATTGGCAATACCTTGTTGATGAAGATGGGGCAAGTAAATATTTTTTAGATAAACGTCAATAGCTTCAAGTTGAATATTTTTAGTACAATGGTATACTTGTATTAAATAATATTCACGTGATTTTAATTTATAAGCAGAGAAAGCAGATAAAGAGATTAAAAGTGTAAGGATTAAAAGTATTTTTTTCATTCTAGGTTTTTTTTAATACATCATCTCTAAATGGTATTCTTGAATCAATGCAGGATTTTCTGGACTTAAAGTAAAACTTAATTTTAGATTTTGTTTAGTGCCTTCCAATATACAGTAGCCCCTTAATTGATTCTCGGCAATCATTTTTCCATATGACTTGATAGTGCCTGCTTGTTCAAATAATTGTTTGGCTTCTGACTTTAGTTCATCTAATAAATAGTCGTCAAAAAAGTTCTCAGCAAAAATGGCTTGAATCTTATCCCAGCTAGGAATAATTTGTAGTAACTCTTTTTGGCGTTGTTCGAGCATTGGAGATACTGAAACAATTCTTGGTCGAAGCTTTGCTATTTTAACCAAGGTATCTAATACAATCAAGTTCATTTTTGAAGTTGGTGCATAGGTATGGTTGGCAAAAAAGATCACACCCAATCCATATTCTGGTAAAAAACGCCAATTACTACCAAAACCTGGAAGGCCTCCACTATGCCCAATACTTGTTTTTGCTTCAGCATCATGCATCCAATTTAATCCATAGCTATAACTAGATGTAGTAGCTAGTTTTTTCCCAGAGGGAAATTGATAGTTTGGATTTAAATCAATAAAGGTATAAGGCTGGTGCATTTCTCTTACGGTACTTCTCTTAATTACTTTGTTTTCTGCATCATTGCGCTCTGGCCATGCAGCTTGGTGTAAAGCAAGATATTTTGCAAAATCATCTATCGAAGTAATCATCCCGCCCATAGCACCATAAATACCGTCTTTTAATAAAGGCACATTCACCCAATTACCCTTGATGGTGCGATAGCCTTTTGCTAAATTTTTTGTTGGAATAGTCCTGTATTCATAGGTGGTATGCTGCATGCCTAAAGGATCCAAGATAGATTGCTTGATGTAGGCGTCATAGGTTAATCCTGATACCTGGTGTATGATATAACCCAACATCGCAAAACCAAGATTGCTATATTCATAATAAGACCCTGTTGTATTTGAAAACGATAGGCCTTTTTCAATCAAGGCAATCAGATCTGCTTCTGAATCATCCAATTGTCTATCTCCCCATGGATTGTCTTCGGGGAAACCAGCCTGATGGGACATTAAATGTCGGATAGTAATAGGTGCGCCATCCTTGGTCAATACCTGGCCCTTCATAGCAGGAATATACTGATCAATAGGGTCGTCTAGTCTTAATTTTCCAGCATCTCTTAATTGCAGGATTGCCATGGTAGTAAAGCTTTTGGACATAGATGCAATCCGGAACATGGTCTGGTCATTTGCAGGAATCTTATCCTCTATATTCGCCCAGCCATCCGCTTTTTTATATAATAATTCACCATCTAATACAATGGCAAAAGCATAAGCTGGAAAATGGAGCTTTGTTGCATATTCTTTATATAAATCTTCCACAAGAGGCATTGCTGCCTGTAGTTTAGCTTTTCTATTTTCATCTGCAAATACAGCAGGCTTAAAGGCATTTGTAGTTTGAGCATACCCATTGATGCACATCAATGATGCTAAAAATAAACTTGTAAATAAGGCTTTTTTCATAGTAGTGTATTCATCACAAATTAGGTTATAATTCAAAAAAATGTATTAATTTTCTACACTTAATATATACATTATGCGCAAACAACTTTTTTTAGTATTACTAGCCTTGCCCCTTTTGATTTTTGGTCAACAAAAAGCCAATTATGATTTAGCCGCAAGATTTTCTCCAAAGAAATTGGATAAGATGATTTTCTCCTTATCTGTTGATCCTCATTGGTTAAAACAATCCAACAAGTTTTGGTATACCTACGAAACAAGTGAAGGAAAACAATGGATGATTGTAGACCCAGTAAAAAATGAAAAGAAGGCCATGTTTGACAAAGATCAACTTGCTGCATCTTTAACAAGAATCATCAAAGACCCTTTTGATGCGCAACATCTCCCAATTGATTCTTTGAAATTTATCAAAGATGAGAACTGGATTCAGTTTGAAGTAAAAAGTAGTATTGAAATAGATAAGCCAGGTGCTAAAAAAGATGCGAAGGCAGAAAAAATTAAAAAAGTATTTTACTTTGAATATAATTTGAACACTGCTCAATTGAATGAGCTGGTTGGATTTGTAAAACCTAAAAGAAAACCAAGCTGGGCAAATATTGCACCAGACCAGTCTAAAGTTGTTTTTGGGCGCAACTACAACCTCTACTACATGGACAAAGCCAATTATGAAAAAGCGTTGGTGAATGAAGACGATAGTACCATTGTTGAAACTGCTATTACAAAAGATGGTATACAAAATTTTGGATGGCATAGCGAAGGTGGCGAAACAAATGTAGATGCAGAGAAAAATAAAAACAAAAGAAAGCCTGTTGGTGCTTATTGGAGTGAAAATAGCAAGCAGCTTGCGATTGTAAAAGTTGACAACAGAAAAGTAAAAGATTTATGGGTGATCAATAGCATTGCAGATCCAAGACCAACATTGGAAACTTATAAGTATTGGATGCCGGGCGAGAAAGAAGCACCAGTAGATCATTTAATGTTGGTAGACATGGTGAACTACACCAATAAAGAAATCAATGTATCTCTATACAAAGATCAAGACATTGCAATGTGGAATAAGTCTGCAGCTGTAAATGCTAGAGATGATGAATTCAGGCCAATGATTTGGCTAGGAACCAACGAGCAATTATACCTTGCAAGAACTAGTCGTGATTTAAAAAAGATCGACCAATGTATCGTGAATACAACCACTGGTGAAGTAAAAGTAGTGGTGGCTGAATCATTGAATACTTCTATTGAAATTAAGAAACCAGAATTAATAAAAAATGGCGCAGAATTGATTGAATGGAGTGAGCGTGATGGATGGGCACATTTATATTTATATGATGGTCAAGGAAATTTAAAAAATCAAATTACACAAGGTGCATGGCATGTGGAAGAAATAATTGGCGTAGATGAAGCTAAAAGAGTAGTGTATTTTTCTGGAAATGGAAAAGAGTCCATGACTGGTGGTAAAGAAGATCCTTATTACATGCATTTGTATAAAATCAATTTGGATGGTACTGGCTTGCAATTATTAAACGCAGGAAATTTTGATCATAGTTTTAGCTTGAATGATAACAATACTTATTTTGTTAACACTTCATCTAGAGTGAATACGGTGCCTGTATCTAGCTTACATAGCGCTGACGGGAAAAAATTAATGGATTTGGAAACTGCAGATTTAAGAAATCTAATGGCATCTGGTTATAAATTTCCTGAAACATTTAAGATTAAAGCAGATGATGGTATCACCGATTTATATGGCGTAATGTATAAGCCTTATGATTTTGATAGCACTAAAAAATATCCAATCATTGAATACGTTTACCCAGGTCCTCAAACAGAGTCTGTGAACAAGTCTTTCAGCAAGGGTATGGATCGTATTGACCGATTGGCTCAATTAGGTTTTGTTGTGGTAACAATGGGTAATAGAGGAGGTCACTACGCAAGAAGCAAATGGTATCACAATTATGGTTATGGTAATTTAAGAGACTACGGCCTTGCCGATAAAAAAGCGACCATCGAACAATTAGCAGATAGATTTACTTTCATCGATAGAAACAAGGCGGGTATACATGGTCATAGCGGTGGTGGATTCATGAGTACAGCAGCTATATTAGTGTATCCTGATATCTTTAAGGTAGCGGTAAGTAACGCAGGTAACCATGATAATAGTGTATACAACAGATGGTGGAGCGAAAAGCATCATGGAGTTAAAGAAAGTATCTCTGAAAAAGGGGATACCTCTTTTAGTTATATGATTGATAAAAATCCAGACCTAGCTAAAAACTTAAAAGGGAAATTATTATTGATTCATGGTGAGATTGATAACAATGTGCACCCAGCCAATACTTTAAGAGTGGTAAATGCTTTAATTAAAGCCAATAAGCGCTTTGATATGTTGATTTTACCTACTCAAAGACACGGATTTGGAGATATGAATGAATACTGGTTCTGGAGAACTGCAGACTATTTCTCTAAATATTTATTAGGAGACAATACAGAACGTTCTGTAGATATTGATGAGTTAAATAAAGATGTAGAGCGTAAGAAATAAAACGCATAATTATACCTATTCAATAAAAAACGCTCCGAATTCGGGGCGTTTTTTATTTTAAATAGCGTTCACATTTTTTCCAATAGCCAAAAAAGCTAGGATAATACCCATTGACTTGAGGAAACAACCAATCACGTTCTTCTTGTATGCCTTGATAGTGCTTGGTTGTAGGGTGTTCTTTAAAGTATAAAACAGGTTTGTTATTTTCGGATTGTGTATTTTCAGCTGATGCGTTTGAAGTGGTTAAACTTATTTGAATCGTTTGGATTAAATCTTTAAAATTACCTATGAAAATTTGTATGCCAGGAATATTGGTCTTTGCTAAGTCAATCACAAATTGTAATACTTTTTCTGTAACAGGAAATTGTTCAAAATGATTGGGCTCTAGTAATAAGATACGATTTACTTCTTCATCAGCATGCCAGATCGGATCCAAATTAAAACTATTGTAAATACAAAATGGTTGATTAGATAAAATAGTTTTGTGATCAAAAACCTGCGCTATATTTTTCTGATAAATAATGTTTAAAATACTTTTAGTGTCAATCTCTAATTGTTGCTCTAAAGGATCTGGCCAGTTTACTGAATGATATGGTTGAATTGTATCTGAATGATTAAAAATTGAAGTTTGCAAATTTTCATATGCCGTATCTAAATAAGTGCCCAGTTGATTTGTGGAAGTATATTTATTGATGTTTTCTTGATTGGCAATATACTGTTTACTACTAAAACTGCCTGCTACCCATTGCCAACTTAAAAAATTTGAAGCAGGATCATGGTCTAATAAATTTGCATACATCCATTTGGCCCCAGGCAACCATGCTGCTTTAAAAATATTTGAATGCAACATCGAAACATACATACGCACATGGTTATGCATTAAGCCATGCGCATACAAATGATGTATTGCTTTGTCAAGCGCATGAATTCCTGTGTTACCTTCACTGATTGGGGTTGGTAGCGTCTTTAGTACAACTTTTGACTGTGCTGATTTTAGGTCTTGTAAAATCAAATCACCTTTTTGTTGCCAAACTCTTTGAAAATACTCCCGCCATGCCATTTGTTGCATCAACCCTATCCATTCCTGTTGATGATACTTGCTTTTAAGTTGCTCCATCACTATCAAAGGACTCAGCAATCCCCTCGAAATATAGGGCGACCAGTTAGTCACCGCCCCATTGGTATAGTTCCTTGTAGTATGGTATTTACCAGGTTGATAAGCTTTAACCTGCTCTAAAAGCGCAGCGTAAGTGGTATTCATTGATAGGTATTAATTGTACTACTCAATGAACAATTTTAGTTGTAAAATGTTTAAAAGACATGCAGGTTCAGCTCGTATTTCCACATCAACTTTATGACCAGTCCGAAATAGGTATTGGAGGAGGTGATTTTTATATCATTGAATCTGATCTCTTTTTTCTTCAATACCAATTTCATCAACAAAAGCTATTGTTTCATAGAGCTTCTATGAAATATTATACCCAACAACTTACCCAAAAAAAGTATCGCTGTCACTATATTGATGCCCTAGACCCGAATGCTACAATTGCTGCCTTGGTCAATATGCTTAAGTCCAAGGGCGTACAAAAAATAAAATTGTATGAGCCTTGTGATTACTTGTTAGATCAACAATTAAAAAAGGCAAGCAAGCAATATGGTATCGAATTAATCTACATGCCGAGTCCTAATTTTTTAAACAATGAATCAGAAAGTGTGGAGCTACTTGGCAATAAGAAAACTTATTTTCAAACGAGCTTTTATACTGAACAACGTAAACAAAAAAGAATTTTAATCAATCCGGATGGAAGTCCCGTTGGTGGACAATGGAATTTTGATGCAGAGAACAGAAAAAAAATTCCAAAAAATACGACTATACCTGCGATTCATTTTTTTGAATCTAATGAATTCATAGAAGAGGCTACGAAATATATACAAGAAAATTTTAAAAATAATCCAGGTAAATCTGACGCGCCTTTTAAAGCAGTTGATAAAGATTTATATTATCCTGTTACGCATGCCGATGCAAAAAAGGCAATGGATAAATTCATTGCTGAAAAGCTAGAGCAATTTGGTATATATGAGGATGCGATGGTTGTAGCAGAAAAAACTTTATTTCATAGTGTCCTTAGTCCTTTAATCAATGTGGGCTTGATTCAACCTGCTGAATTTTTAAATGCCTTATTACAAGCTTACCAAATAGGCAAAGCGCCCATCAATAGTATCGAAGGCATTGTGAGGCAAATCATTGGATGGAGAGAATTTGTACAATTAACCTATCGTAAAATTGGTAGCCAACAAAGAACAAAAAATTTCTGGGGCTTTACTAAAAAAATGCCTCATTCTTTTTATGATGGTACCACAGGAATTGACCCAATAGATAGTAGTATCAAGAAGCTACTAGAGTCAGGTTACAATCATCATATTGAAAGACTGATGGTCTTAGGTAATTTTATGTTACTCTGTGAAATAGCACCTGATGCCGTATACCAATGGTTTATGGAAATGTATATCGATGCATATGATTGGGTGATGGTACCGAATGTATATGGCATGTCTCAGTTTGCCGATGGAGGTATGATCACCACGAAGCCCTATATCTGCGGTTCCAATTATTTAATGAAGATGGGCGACTTTCCTAAAGGGGCATGGCAGGCCATATGGGATGGCTTATTTTGGCGCTTTTTATCCAAGCAGCGTGTGGTGTTTTCAAAAAATCCAAGATGGGCAATGCTCTTAAGTACATGGGATAAGATGCCAGAAGAAAAAAGAGCGAATCATTTAAGCAACGCTGAACAATTTTTACTAGATTTAAAATAAGTATTCTAATCACGATGAAGCATATACCGGCAGAACCTATATTAAAATCTGAATGGGTCGAAAAAGATAGAGACCGCATCATTGAAATGGCCTGGGAGGATCGTACACCATTTGAAGCTATTCAATTTCAATTTGGATTGAGTGAAAAAGAAGTAATTGAATTCATGCGTACTAACTCTAAGCCTTCTAGTTTTAGAATGTGGCGTAAACGTATGGCTTCCCGAAAAACAAAGCATGCTGTATTAAGAAGTACAGATGTGATACGATTTAAATGTAGTAGACAAAAAACAAGTGGGAATAAGATTTCAAAAAGATAGCGCGACTTGAAAGTCGCGCTATCTAATTTTCTATTCAAGGAATTATTTCGATTTATATAGGATGCTTAAAGTAGAATCACTTTTTGTTTTTCTGTTTTTTACACCCCTCGCTACAGTATTGGACTTCATCCCAACACCTTTCCCATTTTTTTCGCCAACTAAATGGGCGACCACAGGCTTTGCAAATTTTTTCTGGTAAATTTTCTTTTTTTACACCTTTCATGTAATGTTAACAATTTCCCTTATAAATTGTTGAAGATTGATTCTAATTATTCATCTCCTAGCTCACAATTGGCTGCTGTTCTTTTACCCATTCATTGATACCACCACTATAGTTCACAATATTGGTATAGCCTTCTTTGACCAATAAAGAATAACCTATTGCAGCCCTATCGCCACCTTGACAATGCATGATCACTGGCTTATCTTTTGGCACTTGATCTAAATTTTGTAATAAGGTTCCAATAAATACATTTTTTGCGCCTGCAATATGTCCACTATTAAATTCAGCAACACCTCTTATATCAATGATTTCGGCATCCTTATTCGCTTTTACTGTATCCATCGTAACCATATTAGACTTTGATAAATTGCCAGCATATAATTCGTTAATTTTACCCGTATCCACAAATCCATAAATATGATCTAAACCAATACGCATTAATTTTCTTGTTAGATCGTCCATTTGATTTGGATCTGCAACTAAAATAAATTGTTCCTCATAAGAAACAAACCAACCCATCCATGTAGCAAATGAATTATTGCCTTGAATATTGATACTTCCTGGGATAAACCCATTTTGAAACTCTAATTTATTTCTTGTATCAATTACTTTGATGCCCTTATCCATGGCAGATTTTAAATCCGCATTCAATAATTCTTTAATCTTTGGCACTTCGGTTAATAAAGGGCGATTGACTTTATTCAACTCCTTCATTTTTGCAAAGTACTTAGGCGGTTCGGGTTGATCTGTCAATAAAAATTGTACAAAACCGGCTTTGTCTGCACCATATTGAAATGCCCAGTTTCTTTTTTTCTCATATCCAATTGTAGTGCTTGGTACAGCGCCCAAAGCCTTGCCACAAGCAGATCCAGCGCCATGACCAGGCCATACTTGTATGAAGTCTGGTAAGTCCGAAAACAAATGAATTGAATTGTACATTGCTTCTGCCCCTTTTTCTTGGGTGCCTATCATGCCTGCTGCTTTTTCTAATAAATCTGGACGACCGATGTCTCCCACAAATACAAAGTCACCTGTAAATAACATCACTGGCTCCTTACTTGCTGGTGTATCAGTCAATAAAAAACTAATACTCTCTGGCGTATGTCCTGGTGTATGCAGCACATCGATTTTTAAATTTCCAACCATCACCTCTGCTCCATGTTTTAACCCTTCATGTGCAAATTCATATTGCCATCCCTCACCGCCTTCATCTGATAAATACATTTTAGCACCAGTTACTGCTGCCAACTCTCTAGACCCTGTTAAAAAATCAGCATGAATATGCGTTTCAAAAATATGCGTGATTTGCATATTATTTTGTTTTGCAATTTCAATATACGTATCGATATCACGCTTTGCATCTATAATAGCAGCCACTCCCGCTTTTTGGCAGCCTATGAAATAACTAGCTTGTGCTAAAGTTTTGTCGTATACGTGTTGAAAAAACATAATTCTAAGGTTTTAGCTAATTAATATTTTATCTAATAATTTCCTAAACAACTAATTTGATTATTCAGATTGCAAAGATGCATATTATTATAGCTACTGATTGTGATATATATCACAAATCTAAATTAATTAGATTGTTCTAATATCCTGTTTTTAAATAACTCCATCCTTCCTCTTGTTTAATTACTAATTCTGCCACGCCAGATGGCACTGAACCAACAGCTGGAATCAGCATATCTTTTCGGATACCATATTTATTCATGGTATTTTCACAAGCATTGAAGATAACTCCAAGCTTTGTCATAGCGTCAATTTCTGAAACTAAGTGCGACTTTTCTTTTACTAAAAAATTCAAGGCTTTCCCGTGCACCACGACTTCTATAGTTACTTTTCCAGGCCAAATTTTTTGAAAGTTTCTAATATTGCCCAGCGTGCTAGTCCACACAGCTGTATCGGCAGAATTTAATTGCATCACCACTTGGTGCATCTTTGCTTGTTTATCTTGTCCGACGACCACAGCACTTATATTTAGTAAAAGAACCAATGCTATTAGATGTAAATTTTTCATGGTTGTTAACTCGTTTTTTGATGAATAGTTCCCACTCAATTTACAACATTTATAACATAGTTCTAGTCACTAGATGGATTGTTTATATTTATTAGAAGCCTGCCATATTTTTCTCTAAAATAATTGGGTAGGTGACATTTATCACTTATCTTTTATTTTTATAAAAGCAGTTTTGTATCAAATAATTCAATATGGAAATCATAGGCTATTTAGCGTCAATTTTAATTGGCATCTCGCTTGGATTAATTGGTGGAGGTGGAAGCATCCTAACGGTCCCTGTTTTAGTTTATCTTTTTCATGTTGACCCGGTACAAGCAACTGCTTATTCTTTATTTATAGTGGGCGCTAGTAGCCTTGTTGGTGCCTGGCCTAAATACAAACAAGGCTTTGTTAATCTAAAAACTGCCATCATCTTTGGGATTCCTTCTATCATTGCTGTATTCGCTACAAGAAAGTTTTTACTACCCGCAATACCAAATGAAATTGGTGAATTTGGGGGCATCTTTTTTACAAAATCGTTGATGATGATGTTGCTGTTTGCAATTTTAATGGTGGCGGCCTCTTTTTCAATGATACGTTCAAGCACAAGCAGTATTGAGGTAAAAGAAGAAGCTCAAAAATTTAATTACCCTATCATCTTATTAGAAGGCTGTTTGGTTGGAATACTTACTGGACTGGTTGGTGCCGGAGGGGGATTTTTAATTATCCCAGCGCTAGTGATGTTGAGTAAACTCCCAATGAAGCAAGCGGTAGGCACTTCTTTACTTATCATTGCTGCTAAATCTTTGATTGGTTTTACCGGTGATCTTGGAAATAGCACAATTAATTGGACCTTATTATTGACCGTTACAACACTAGCCATTGCAGGTATATTTATTGGTGATAAACTAAGCAAGCGCATAGACGGCAATAAGTTAAAAATAGGTTTTGGCTGGTTTGTTTTAGTGATGGGATTATATATCATTGTCCAACAATTATTTTTTCCAATTGTAAGTGCACATTAATTTTATTGAATCTATATTTTAAGCATATTGATCATGAAGAAAAAATTCCTAGTAATGATGGGCATCATCGTAATCATTGGCGTTTACTATGTAGTAGGTTTTATAGCTGGAGATTATTTCAAAATAGATGGCAATATTGCTTCAACTGATAGTACATGGGTTGGACCGAGTCTATATATAGACAATACTACTTTAGGAGAAGAGCGTGCACTCATTATCTATGGACAGGATTTAATTGCACATACTTCTAAATACTTAGGGCCAAAAGGATCGGTAGCACAAATCACCAATGGAATGAATTGTCAAAATTGTCATTTACAAGCTGGCGCAAAAGCATGGGGTAATAATTATGCCGCCGTTTTTTCTACCTATCCAAAATTTAGAGACAGGAGTGGACAAATAGAAACTATTTATAAGCGCGTAGCAGATTGTATGGAAAGAAGCTTGAATGGCATAGCAGTAGATAGTAATAGTAGAGAATTCAAGGCAATCTATGCTTATATCAAATGGCTAGGTCAAGACGTTCAAAAAAATGAGAAGCCGATTGGATCTGGGATTGAAAAATTAACTTACTTAGACCGAGCAGCGGATCCACAAAAAGGACAAATTATTTATTCAGCTCAATGTCAAAGTTGTCATGGTGCCAATGGAGAAGGACAATTAGCCGCTGATGCATTAGAATATACTTATCCTCCTTTATGGGGATCACATAGTTATAATGATGGGGCAGGCTTATATAGGATCAGTAATTTTGCAGGTTATGTAAAAAATAATATGCCTAACTTATTGGCTACTCATAAAAATCCAACATTAAATTTAGAGGAGTGTTGGGATGTGGCAGCCTATGTGAATAGTCAATCAAGACCGCATAAAGATCAATCAAAAGACTGGCCAAAATTTGAAAAAAAACCACTTGATTTTGCATTTGGTCCCTATGCAGATAGCTTTTCAGAAAGTCAGCATAAATATGGGCCATTCAAACCCATTCAAGATTTGTACAAGAAGTAAGCTTATTTAAGCCATACTGTTTTCTCTTAAATTCTGAATGAACCTAAACAATACAGCAGAAAATAATACACCAATTCCGACTGCAGTTAATCTAGCCAGTAACGGTGCAGCAGCACCTTGTGCATTATAAATACCCCATAAAGCCCAAGCAACCACTAAAGCAAATGGAACTGCTTTGAATTTTTTTAACATCAACACTGCAAGTAAAATTGCAATCAATATCATGGCTGCACTCCAGTAAACTGGGGGCATTCCAAATCCATTCCATTGATAAGCAACCAATAAAGCCGTGATATTAGCGATGGTGGCAACCGAGATCCAACCTAAGTATACTATAAATGGCGTTTTTAAAATAAATTTTTGAGTTGTAGTCAATGCGCCAGCCATTGTGTTACTTTTCAAAAACAATTGAATGAGCGTGATTAAAAATAATAACATAATCACCACCGATAGTTCAATTTGTAAATAATGCCAAGCTACTATCCAAGACATATTAAAGACGCATGTCAATAAAAAATAAAAATTGATGCCCTCAATAAATAAATATGCATTGGGGTATTGTTGTCGCTTAAGCGTGTAAAAAGTAAATCCAATAGTATAAGATAACAACAATAAATAAATGATGCCCCAAATAGAAAATGTAAACCCTGCTGGTACAAATGCATTGGGATAGAATGCAGAAATCTGGCCAGTATTATATCCATTGATGGGTAAAATATTGGCCAGTGCATTCACTGCAATCACACCAGCAAAGAGAAGCCAGGTGACAATTATTTTCATTTTAAATACTTGTTAAACCAATTGATATGTGCATTATGACGATGCACAATATAACTCGGAACGCGAATACCATGGTTTTGATTTGGATAGATGATCAATTCCGTTGGAATACCTTCTGATTTAAATGCTTGATACATTTGTTCAGCTCCAATCACAGGCACATTAAAATCTGCTTGACTTGCCATGAATAAAACAGGTGCTTTAATCTCCTTTACTTTATAGAAAGGATAAGACAATGCCTCCCATTTTTTTGGATTTTCCCAAGGCTTACCAATCTCAGACTCATATTGTGCAACATATTGATCTGATCCATACACCGAAATCATAAGTGAACTTCCTGCACCACTTACCCCAGCTTTAAATCGCTTATCTGTAGCAATGGTATAATTCGTCAAAATACCACCATAACTCCATCCTGCTATACCTAATCTATTAGGATCTACAATGCCTTCTTTAATTAAATAATCTGCCGCACCAATAATATCTTTTACTTCCTTGTTTCCCCAGTCGCCTGCAATAGCACTTACATAAGCTAGTCCTCTTCCGCTACTTCCTCGATAATTCACATTGGCCACCGCATAGCCCGCTTGTGCATAAATTCTTGAAGTCATATCAAAAGCATAATCATCCTGTGCCACTGGACCTCCATGGATGAACATGATCAATGGCAGATTTTTTGCACCACTGTCTGGTAAGTGTAAAATGCTTGATACAATTGTTCCGTCGGATGAAGTGGATTGAAAGCCTTTATGGTATCCTTTTTTAAAACTTGCTACAAATGCATCTTGCAAATGTGTCAATCTTTTAGTGGTTTTATTTTGATAACTATAAATTTCACTAGGTGTTTCTAAATTACTATACATTAAAACCATATCCCCTTTATCATTCATATCCATTGAAGTATACACACCCATATCATTGGTTAACAATTCCGGTTGTTGTGTTTGAATATTAAATTGAACTATATTTTGCTTTCTATCATCTTCTACTAATGATAAAATTGACTGCCCGTCTTTAGCCCAAAAGATTGAAGAGAAAGAACGATCATATTTTGAAGAAATTATTTTAGCAGTATTTGTTTTGATATCATAAATGCCAATTTGTGCTAATGCATACATATCAAAATCTTTGTCAGAACTAGATTGTAAAAATGCAATTTTAGAATTGTCTGGGCTAAAAACTGGGCTATTATTACCGCCATTAAAATTTGTAAACTGCAATGGTGTAGCACCTTTGGTAAGTGCTAGTAAAAATAAATCAGTATTGGTATTTTTATCAGGATTAGCCGTGACATTGCTTGCATAAGTAATCATCTTATCGTCTGAACTAATTGCTACATCAGATTCATTGTAATTTCCACTGGTTAATGTATCTAATTTTTTTGTTGCTAAATCAAATAGATAAATATGTGTTTTACGATTGTCTAAATAACCCTCGTTGTCCTGTTTGAATTTGTACCTAGTCATTTCATACGGTGTTCTGACTTTAGACTTTGCAGTATCTGCGTAGTTAAAGTCTTTTACGACTACAATCATTTTTTTACCACTATTAAACCAAACATAATCATTAATCTCTCCTTTAATATTAGTTAGTTGAACGCCTTCTCCACCACGACGATCCATTAAAAATACTTGTGAACCCTTGTCCTCATCTTTCCCCTTCGTTAAATAAGAAATAAATTTTCCATCAGGGCTCCATTGGTAATTGCCAACACCCATTGTTTGTTCTGTTAACGTGATGGTCTCTTTGCCGTCAGACGACATCATATACAATTTGGACGCCGATCTATCTTTTGCAACATCAATTTTTGATTGACTATACAAAATCCAACTTCCTTCTGGAGAAATTTTAGGTCTTGAAACTGCTTCCATTTTATAAACATCAGTTGGAACTTGTGCCGTCATTACATTAGCAATGCAAATAGAAAAAAAGGCGATTAGGTAGGATTTGTTCATGGTCTACATCTTTTTAGTGAATTATAATATCCTAATTTACTAAAGTTTGAACAACTTGGTGTCAATAATTTAATTAAATTGATGGTACAAATCTAGCTTATGTCAAATCGTAGAAATTTCATACAAAAATTAGGGTTAGCTGCTGGGGCTTTTTCGGCAAATAGTTTATTCAATCAGGCACACGCTGCAGAATTCCAACATATCAATTTGCAAAAACAAGCCTTATCACCAATGGAAATAGCAGCTGACGAGGATTATTGGTCGGTGGTGCAGCAAGGCTATACGGCAAGTCCAAATATCATTAATTTAAACAATGGGGGTGTAAGTCCTAGCCCAAGAATTGTGCAAGAAGCAGTTGAGCGATTTAATACCCTTTCCAATGAAGGTCCATCCTATTTTATGTGGCGCATATTAGATCAAGGAAGAGAGCCACTTAGGTATAAATTAGCCCAACTTGCAGGGGCAGATCCAGAAGAAGTGGCTATTAACCGAAATGCAACCGAAGCATTGAACACCATCATTTTTGGATTAAACCTAAAAGCAGGTGACGAAATCATTGGCACTAAGCAAGACTATCCTAACATGATCAATGCTTGGAAACAAAGAAGCAGCAGGGATGGGATTGTTTATAATCAGTTGAATTTTAAATTTCCAATCGAAGACGAGGATGAAATTGTTGCTGCTTTTGAAAAAGCGATCACGCCTAAAACAAAAATCATTCATATTACACATGTGATTAATTGGATTGGTCAAATCATGCCTGTTAAAAAATTATGCGCGATGGCAAAACGATATGGCATTGAAACCATTGTGGATGGTGCACATAGTTTTGGATTAATGGATTTTAGCGTACCAGATTTAGGTTGCGATTATTTTGGTACTTCATTGCATAAATTTTTATCCGCCCCAATAGGTTCTGGTATGCTATGGATTAAGAAAGAAAATATTACTAAAATATGGCCATTGGTATGCAATGACCAGCCAAACAGTGCTGACATAAGAAAGTTTGAAACCCTTGGTACAAGAAGCTTTCCAATTGAACAAGGCATTGGAGAAGCCATTAATTTTCATACTGCAATTGGAAGTAAACGCAAAGAGGAACGTATTCGTTATTTAAAAAATTATTGGGCAAGTAAAGTAGTAACAATACCGAAAGTAAAAATTCATACTTCTTTCAAACCTGAATTTGCTTGTGGTATTTGTGGCGTAAGTATAGATGGTATGACACCAGGAGCATTAGACAGCGCTTTATTTTCAACATATAAAATTCACACAGTTGGCATTGTTTGGGAAAATGTAAGCTGTGTTAGAATCACGCCACATGTATATACTAGACTTCAGGATTTAGATAAATTGGTTTACGCCATAGGGGCGATTGCTAGTAAAAAGTAAATTTAAAAAAAATCAATAAAAAAGGAGAGCGCGTTGCGCTCTCCTTTTTTTTAGGTCTAATTTTTAAAATTTCTTTTTCGATAAAATAATCCACTATTTAATGGTTGGATATACAATACCCAATTGCTCTAAATAGGTTCCATATTTACTTGGGTCGTAATAGAATTTTTCAAGTTGGCTTCTATAAGTGCCTTGTATTTCTTTATTCAAATGAATGGCAGGAGGGTCGTTTTTTGTAATGAAAGGAATGTACTGAGTCTCTTTTGTTTGTACTTCCTTAAAATATTTTTTAGCATCTGCCACTAAACTAGGCTTAGTGAACAAGTCCAATAAAGTCATGGCTGTGGCTTCTGCACCCACTAGGGATCCCTTGTGTGCAATAGGTGTAGCCATTGCAATGGCGTCTGCCCAATGATGCCCTTTTGTACCAGGGATATTTGCAGGATACCTTAACACAATGGTTGGTAGGTTCCAAGAGATGTCTGCAATATCATCTGATCCTCCGCCCCAAGAAAATGCCACAGAACCTTTTAAAGTATCAATCGTCGTTTTTAGACCATCAATTGGATTGCCTTGTTGGTCTTTCTTTGGCGCTTCTACCAAGGCTTGCACCCCTTTTGCCAAAGCAATATCTTTTTCATCCCATGCTGGCATGCCTACTTTTTGAATATTCGCATACATGGCTTCTGCAAGTGGCTTGTTAAAATGACCAGGCCATGCAGTACCTAACATTTGATGTGTCATTTTTGTATTCGTCATCATCGCTGCACCTTCTGCAATTTTGATGCCTGATTCATAGTTCATTTTAATATCCTCATAAGTACGCTCTCTAAAATAGTACCATACACTTGCTTTACTTGGAACCACATTTGGTTGATCACCTCCATCTACAATCACGTAGTGCGATCTATTGGTTGGCTTAAGATGTTCTCTTTTAAAATTCCATCCCACATTCATTAATTCTACTGCATCCAAGGCACTTTTTGCTCTCCATGGAGCACCTGCAGCATGAGCGGCTTCGCCTTCAAAATCAAAACGTACACTCACTAATCCATTGCCTCCATTATCACCATAACTAGAAGTAAAATCACCACTCACATGTGTAAAAATACAAGCGTCCACGTCTTTAAAATAACCATCACGCACATACCATGCTTTTGTTCCAACCAATTCTTCTGCAATACCAGGCCAAATTAAAATAGTACCTGGTAATTTTTCACGCTCCATTAATTCTTTCATTGCAATGGCTGCATAAATGATCACAGCTTGTCCAGAATTATGTCCTTCTCCATGACCAGGTGCACCTTCCACAATAGGTGCTTTGTAAGCTACGCCTGGTTTTTGAGAGGCTTTAGGAATACAATCCACATCACTTCCCAGTGCAATCACCGGCGAACCAGTGCCCCATTTTGCCATCCAAGCAGTAGGTACATTCGCAATTCCATTTTCAACCGTAAATCCATTTTTTGTCAAAACAGATGTGATGTATTTAGAAGTTTCAACTTCTTGAAATCCCAATTCGGCAAAACTAAAAATCTGGTCTACCATCACTTGCACTTCCTTAGATTTCCCTGCAACAGTCTGCATAAGGGTTTGCTTTAAGGCAGCTAAATCTTTTTCGGTATATTTTTTTTGCGCAAAAATGGGCAAAGAAAAACTGAGCAAGCAAACACATACTACAATGCGTCTAATAAATTGAATTGGCATAGTAACTTTTTATAATTATGATAAATAAATTTCAAGACATAAGGTACAAAAAAAATCCCCTATCTAAAAAAGATAAGGGACTAATATTTTATAAATGGTGCCGCTTATTTGGCAGCGATCTTAAATTCAATTGTTTTTGTATTGGAAGCAGTGGTTTTTGAAGTCACTACCACAGATACATTGTACAATATCCCCGTTACAAATCCTGTAATTGTCACAGGATTTGTAAAGCTCGTGGAAGAAATACTATTGGTAAAAGCAGTCGTATTGTCTGACACTTTGATCAGCTTTGTTTCAATTGTAACACCGCTAGCGGGTAGGGCGGCTAACTTAACTTCTATTTTTTGTGAAGTGCCTGTCACTGCATAAATATTAGTAGCGCCCGGATCAATATCAATGACTACCGCACCTATGGCCGTTAAACTTGGTTCTACCACAACCACAGGCGGTTTTGGTGTTGGAGCAGGCGTATCCCCGCCTTTGCTACAACCAAAGAAGCCAATGCTTAAAACTAAAATCAAGAAATTATATTTCATAGGAGTATTATTCAGGTTCGAAGATTAAAGATAATAATTTTTAGCAAATCCTCCATTGAATATGATTTTAAAGTCAATAGTATAGAAATTTTTCGGCCCTAAAACTTGAAGGTATAAATACTCAAAAAATAAGGATCAAGAATAACTAGGTTTAACCAATGCGTCGCCTTAAGTCAATCTATATTTTCTTAGTACTCCAATTGCAATTGTCTCCGCATTTATTGCATGGACAACAATTGCCTTTACAAGCATTTAGTCTTGCAGCAGATCATTTTGTGGTTGCTCATGTGGATGGATTGCAGATGGATTGGCGCCTAGATCTTGGGCTAACCAACATTCCACTCAACCAATCGAATGCCTATCTATTTAGTGCAGGTTTTTTGCAACCTACTGTCAATCGTTTTGCCAATGATGGTATTTGGGAAAAATACAATCCCAGTATCGAAATAAAAAATACATTTTCTGGAGATGCGATGATACTTTTTTCAAAAGAGCCCGATTTGATTTTATTTGGATTTAAACTTTTTAATCTACAAGGTCAAGTATTGGTGAATGATCAAACAAAATATAGAAGCAGTTATGCAGGAAGGTCCATCAATATGAATGCAATGAACAGTGGTATTTATATCATGCAAGTGTTTTATTTACCCGAGTACATGATGTTTGATGGCAACAACAATTATTGGGTCAAGACTATAAAATTTATAAAACCATGAGACTCATAACACGAATTATAATCATTGTACTGTTGCTTTATTGTCAAATTGGGTTGAGTCAAAACCAAAAGGGTATTGCTTTTCAGGCTGCAGCTAGAACAAGCTATGGTGTGATAATGCCTAATAAAAAAATACAAGTTCGAATTAGTATTTTAAAAGATACATTGTCCGAAGAACTACTGTATCAAGAATTAAAATCTGTAACAACAAATCCATTGGGCTTGTTTACCGTTTTAGTTGGTGCTGTAGAGCCTGCTAAAATAATCACCATTGGCGCATTTGAAAAAATCAATTGGACTGCTGCTACTTATTTTATACGTGTAGAAATTGATCCAGAAAATCATTTGCAATTTATTCGGATTGGTCAACAACAAATTCAATATGCCGCTTACGCATTTTCGGCAGACCATGTCTTAGCAGAAAATGTAGAAGGTGTTTTAAGTATAGCGCAAGGAGGCACTGGCGTAAATAATATACCTGCTTTAAAATTGACATTACAAATGGATAAAGTCAATAATATCCCAGATAGTCTTAAAATTTTAAGCAAAGCATCCATCCAAGCATTGGCTTTAAAATTAGATAAAAAAGATACCTTAAGCTTAAGCAATAGAATCAATCAAAAACTAAACAAGGGGGACATTAGTGCTTCAGAGCTGGCATTGAGTTTAGGCTTTCTGCCATTTGAAACTCATTTTGGGGCATTTGCAGATACTGCAAGGCAAGTGGCCATAGTCAATACGGCCACCGCGGTAAAATGGCGGGATACCATTGGTCAAAATCAAGTATCTATTGGGCTCAATACCAACCTAGATCCAACCAGGCTGCTCGTCGTAAAAGCGGGTACTTATATGGTTCAGTATAGTCTCCAAGTTGGCAATACGCAAATAATGAATGACGAAATCAGTGTCTGGATCAGGCGCAATGGGGCTGCATACCCCAATAGTCTAAGACAGTTTCTAACTGGCGCCGTAGGCGTCAAAAATATTTTTTCGGGAGAAGCGATCATGGTCTTTGGCGAGGATGATTATCTAGAATTGTTTTTTAGTGTTAAACACAATCAAACTCAATTATTAAAGACAAGTACTTTAATTAATCCTTCCAGACCCGCCACCCCAAGTGCCCAGATCACGCTGTTCAGAATACAATAACTTGACGCTTACTCATTCATAAAATTTGTTTTAAAATTCAAGCCGACCTAGTTAACTTTAGTTTGAACAAAAAACAACATTATGCGTCGAATTGTATCTCTGATGAGTATTGTGCTATTATTAAGTGTTCAACTTATTGCACAATCCGTTCCTAGTCCAAAAAGTCATTTTGGATTTAATATTGGTGACAATTATAAGTTAGCCACATTTACTGCCACTGAAGCTTATTTAAAAAAAGTAGAAGCCAGTTCTAACAAAGTTAAATTGGTAATGATTGGTAAAACAGAGGAAGGTCGCAATCATTATATGATGATTGTATCCAGTCCCGAAAATATCAAGCAAATACAAAAATACAAAACGATCTCTCAAAAGTTAGCAAGAGCGGAAGGATTATCAGAAGAAGATGCGAAGCAATTAGCGAATGATGGAAAAGCGGTGGTATGGATAGACGGAGGTTTACACGCAACCGAAGTGGTGGGTATTCATCAGTGGATAGAATCCATGTACCAGCTCATCACAAGACAGGATGATGAAACAAAAAATATTTTAAAAAATACCATCATCTTATTTGTACACGCCAATCCTGATGGACAAGAATTAGTTTCCAATTGGTATATGCGTAACACAGATACTTTAAAGAGATCTACGAATGCATTACCACGTTTGTATCAAAAATATATTGGACACGATAACAATCGTGACTTTTTTATGATGAACATGAGTGAATCAAAAAATATGAGTCGTCAACAATATATCGAGTGGATGCCTCAAATTTTATACAACCACCATCAAACAGGTCCAGCAGGAACCGTTGTTGCAGGACCTCCATACAGAGATCCATTTAATTATGTGTATAGTCCATTATTGATTACAAGTTTAGATGCATTGGGCGCGGCTATGAGTAGTCGATTAAATGCTGAGCAAAAACCTGGTTATACTATGAAGGGTGGATCGGTTTATTCTACTTGGTGGAATGGTGGACTAAGAACCACCGCATACTATCATAATATTGTTGGTATTTTAACGGAGATCATTGGCAGTCCAACTCCAATGAATATTCCTTTGGTACCTCAAAGATTGATTCCAAATAGTGGATTGCCTTTTCCAATTGCACCACAAAAATGGTATTTCAAAAATTCAATCGACTATTCTATTTCCTTAAATTATGCTGTGCTCAACTATGCAGCTAGATATAAAGACGAAGTGCTTTTGAATATGTATAGAATGGGTAAAGAAGCCATTGAATCAGGCAACAGAGACAACTGGACGCTTTCTCCAAATAAAGTGGAAATATTGACTGAACAATTAAAGACAGAGAAAAGAGATACGCGTGTAGATAGTATTGCATTACAAAATTATGCAAAGGTCTATAAGGCCCCTGCATTAAGAGATCCTAGAGGCTATATTATTCCTGCAATTCAAACGAGTAGCGCAGTGGCATTTGTCAATATTTTAATTCAAAGTGGTATTAAAGTGCATCAAGCAACAAATGACTTTGTTGTAAATGGAAAAAATTATCCAGCAGGGTCTTATGTGGTAAGAACCAACCAAGCATTTAGAGCACATGTATTAGATATGTTTGATCCACAGGATCACCCAAATGATTTTTTATACCCAGGAGGACCGCCAGTACGCCCTTATGATGCGGCAGGATGGACACCAGCATATACGATGGGTGTGGAGTTTGACAGAATCTTAGATGATTTTAATGGCCCATTTGAAGCGATTCCTTATGGTCAATTACAAAATGTAAAAAGCACCGTATTACTTTCACCTGGTAGTGCCAATAAATTTTATGCGATCCAGTCTAATGACAACAATAGTTTTGTAAAAATCAATGATTTATTAAAAGCAGGTAAAACAGTGTATAAAAATCAACAAGGATTTTATTTCGAAATGGCAGACGAATCAAAAGACAAAGAGACCATTGCTAAAGCAGGTTTAAATTTCATTGCAGTAGAAAGTCTTCCTACAGACGCAGTTAAAATTTCAACATTAAAAATTGGGTTATGGGATCGTTATGGTGGTTCTATGCCTTCTGGTTGGGTAAGATGGATTTTGGAACAACACCATTTTGATTTTCAATTGTTGTATGCAAAAGAAATCAACGCGGGTAATTTAAAAGACAAATATGATGCGATTGTTTTTGTAGATGGAGCTATACCTGCATTGGTGGAAGGGCCAGCTTCTCCTTATGATGAGAGAGAACCCAACCTAGACGAGATCCCTGCTGAATTTCATGCGATGGTTGGGAAAATAACTGCAGATAAATCTATTCCTGCATTAAAGACCTTTATTGAAGCAGGAGGAACAGTAATTACCATCGGATCAAGTGCAAATCTTGCATACCATTTAAAACTACCTGTTAAAAATGCCATTACCGAAATGAATAACGGAAAAGAGCGCACACTTCCAGGAGAGAAATTTTATATTCCAGGAAGTATCTTACAAGTCGCTGTAGCGCCTTCTATTAAAGCCAACTGGGGTATGAAAAATAAAGCAGATGTGTACTTTAACAATAGCCCTGTATTTAGAGTGCAGCCCGATGCGATTGCTAATGGAACAATCTTGCCGCTGGCATGGTTTGCATCAGATAAAACTTTGAGAAGTGGCTGGGCATTTGGACAAGCCTACTTACAAGATGGTGTTGCCGCTTTTGAAGCAAAAATTGGAAAAGGTAAGTTGTTTGTTTATGGACCTGAAATTACATTCAGAGGACAAACACATTCTACGTATAAAATGTTGTTCAATCAGTTGTATCAATAGATCAAGTAAAAACAGGTCGATATTCATAGACCAAAAAAAGGAGCTACGATTGTAGCTCCTTTTTTATTTATCCAAATGGTTGCTCGATAGAAACACTTTGCTTAGAAAAATAATGTGGTCCATCTTCTGCGATGTATAAACAATCTTCTAATCGAATACCAAATTCACCAGGAATAGAGATTGTTGGTTCATTGCTAAAGCACATCCCAACTGTTAGCGGTGTTTTATTTCCTTTTACAAAATTAGTCCACTCGTGGCCTTCTAGACCAATACCGTGTCCTGTTCTGTGTGGTAGTCCTGGTAATTTATAGTTGCTTTTGAATCCAGCTTTTTCAATCACTGCTCTTGCAGCTGCGTCTACCACTTCACATGGTGCTCCAATTTTAATTGCAGCAAAGGCTGCGTTCTGTGCTGCTAATTCTATATTCCAAACATCTATTTGTCTTTGAGTTGGTTTACCCACTACAATAGTTCTTGTGATATCAGAAGCATACCCTTCTACACTTGTGCCACCATCTACCATCACAATATCACCTTCGCGAATTACTTGAGGTGTAATGCTTCCATGCGGCAAAGCGGAATACTTACCCACTTGTACCGATGCACTTCCACTATAGCCTAGCTTTCTAAACGCAGCGCTAATATTGCCACTGAATTCAGACTGTGACATGTCTGGGCGAATGGTTGCAAACGCTGCTTGATATGCTTTAATCGTCACATCACTTGAATATTGCATCAAATCTAATTCTGCTTTTGTCTTATACATTCTACAACCTGCTGTAACTGGTGTTGCGTCAACAATCTCAAAACCTGTCGCTAATTTTTTAACACCATCTGCAATGAAAAAACGAACACGCTCTTCCATTCCAATTTTTTTATACTTTACGCCACGGTCTTTAATAATATTAAAAATCAACGCATAAGGGCTTTCATGTTCTTCCCAACATCTTACTTCATCACCAAATACGGGATTCAATAATTCCATCGCCCTATCTTCTTCGAATTTTGGACAGACATAGGCAATGGGCCCTTTAGCTGGGATGACTACTCCAAAAGTTCTTTCACTTTGTCCCCATCGCATGCCAGTGAAATAAAAACAAGACACCGTTCCCTCTAAAAAAATGGCATCCATTTTTTCTTTTTCCATAATTGACTGTGCTTTCGCTATTCTTTGCTTGCGCTCGTCTACAGTAATGGGCACAACGCCTTCTTTCATTGGCATTAAGTCCTCAATTGATTTAGGCAAATTGAAATCATACTTACTAACAGCATCATTTGCTAAAACCTTAGCGCCTAATCCTAATGTGCCTGCAGTCAACAATGCAGTGCTTAAAAATTTTCTTCTGTTCTGTGCCATTTTGTTTTTCTTTATTCGATGTTAATTTAATCCTGTTTTAATGCTCATTTTTGCATCTTACCATGCAATGCCATAATCTTCTCCATGATTAGAACTACCGCCCCACATGGATCCATGTTTCCAATCAAATAAAATGGCATTGATAGGACCGCTCGTACGATCATCGAAAGTTAAATTATACCCTCTAGCTCTTAAATCTTTTCGAACCCACTCAGAAACATCATCATGTAATAATATACTACCTGGTCTTGGTTTTCTGTCTGCAATTTTAGTGCCTCCTAAAGAAAGCCAAAGTTGATTTGAATTAATATTCGCAGCTTCGGTTGCTTCTTGAACAGTCATACCAAATTCAACCATATTTAAAAAGAATTGCAATAAATTTTGATCCTGTGTATCACCACCCTGCACACCAAATGCCATATAAGGCTTGCCGTCTTTCATTGCTATACTTGGCGTTAATGTGACTCTAGGTCTTTTGCCTGGTGCAACTACATTGAATGGACTTTGCGCAGAATCCAATACAAAGCTTTGCATACGTTGACTCATGCCTACACCCGTGTTACCCGCAATGGTTGCAGGCAACCATCCACCACTTGGTGTAATAGAGACGACCCATCCTTCTTTATCTGCTGCTTCAACTGTGGTGGTTCCTCTCCATAAACGATCCATATAGTCTGCATCGATAGGTAATTTTTCATTTGGATTCAAAGCTGCAACTGTTCTTAAATCGTGCACCGGTGCAAATCCAGTTTTACTTTTTGCTGAATCTGTTGAAGGTTGATATCCTTTTGCTTTAATTAAATCCATATAAGGATTTATTTTCCCTTCAAAAGGATAAGGATCTCCAGGACCTGCATTGGCATTGTTCATGGACATTTTAATTTCACCAGCTCTTTGTTTTGCATAAGCTTTACTTAATAAACCGGTTAGCGGTTGGTTGGTTGCAAACTTAGGATCGCCATAATAAAAATCACGATCTGCAAAACTTAAATTCATTGCTTGATAAATCGTGTGCATATAATCGGCAGAATTATAACCCATTTTTTTTAAGTCAAAATTTTCTACAATATTTAAAGCTTGTAATAATGAAGGTCCTTGCGTCCATGCTTGTAACTTATAGACATCAATCCCTTTGTAGTTCACCATGGATGGTGCTTCTTCTGTCGGGCTCCAATTTTTTAAATCTTCTTTGGTAATTAGTCCGCCTTGCTCTTGCACACCTCTTACAAATTCATCAGCAATATCTCCTTTATAAAAACGATCATATGCAGCCCAGATAGCCTCTTTACGAGACTTACCTTGTTTTAATGCGTCCTGCTCGGCGTCTACCATTTTTTGTAAAGTGTTCAACAAATCTTTTTGAACAAATATTTCTCCTGCTTCTGGTGCTTCACGTTTTGAACCTAAATGTGGTAACAAAACTTTCTTACTATATGGCCAGGTTTTGATCATGGCTTTACCACGCTCAATACTATTTGCAGTTTGTGCATCTATTGGATAACCTGCAGCTAAATCCATTGCAGGCGCCAATACTTCTTTTAAACTCATAGAGCCATAATTTGCCAACATCAAACAAATACCTCCGGGTGTTCCAGGGGTTGTGGCTGCTAAAGGGCCGTATTCTGGAGGATAATTAAAACCCTTGCCTTTAAAAAATTCTGGCGTAGCGCCAGTTGGTGCAAATCCCATGGCACTAATTGCAATCACTTTTTTTGTATTGGGATTGTAAATCAAAGCCTGTGTTTCACCACCCCAACTTAATACGTCCCACATGGTACAAGTTGCAGCAAGCATAGCGCATGCAGCATCTACTGCATTGCCACCTTTTTGAAACACCATCGATCCAGCAGTTGCAGCCAAAGGTTTACCCGTGATCGCTACCCAGTCTTTGCCATGCAATGGCGGTTTTTGAGTTTGTTGTGCTTTTAGATTTGTAAAAGAAGCTAATGTGACAACAAGGCATAAAATATACTTTTTCATAGATTCATAATTGATCCAATGAAAATACATTTTTTAGGCTATATAAATAAAAATGAATGACAAATGGATTAGGATTTAGTAAATTGAGTAGACAAAAATAGTTATATGAAAAATAGCCTCCTACTCCTTGCCTTCGTTTTTACATTGCTGCAAACAAAAGCACAAACTGCAGATTATATTATCCGCAACGGAAAACTAATTGACGGGACGGGAAATCAATGGCAATATAAAGATGTGGCCATCAAAGGCAATCAAATTATTGCCATTGGAAATTTAAAAAATTGGAAAGCAACAAGAGAGGTCGATGCAAAAGGCATGATTGTAGCGCCTGGTTTTATTGATGTGCATGGACATTTAGAAGGTGGAGAAACTAGAAATCCATTGGCTAGTAATTTCTTGTACGATGGTGTAACCACTGTGGTGACAGGGAATTGCGGCGGATCTGCTGATAATTTAAATACCTATTTTAATCAACTGGACTCCATCGGCATGTCCATCAATATTGCATCTTTGATTGGACATAATACCATTCGCAAGCAAGTGATGGGCACGGCAAATAGACATGCTACCGAAGCCGAAATGCAAGCAATGGAAAAATTGGCAGCACAAGCCATGCAAGATGGTGCTGTGGGTATGTCCACTGGGTTAATTTATATTCCTGGGACCTATGCGCCTACAGAAGAAATTGTTAGGCTTGCTAAAGTAGTTGCATCAAAAGGCGGGGTCTATGCATCGCATATTCGCAACGAAGAAAATCAAGTAGTAGATGCCGTGAACGAAGCCATCCAAATAGGAAGGGCCGCTGCCATCCCAGTTGAGATTTCACATTTTAAAATTAGTGGTCAAAATAATTGGGGCCGAAGTAAGGAAACAATTCCATTGGTGGTGAATGCAAGAATAGAGGGCATTGATGTGACCATTGATCAATACCCTTATACAGCGAGTAGTACACAGCTTAGTGTATTATTACCAGACTGGGTTTTGTCAGATGGACAGGATTCCATTTTCGCAAGATTAAAAAATCCAACGATTCGTAAAAAAGTAGCCGAGGAAATCATTGGCATTTTAAAAGAAAGGGGGATCAAACATTTTACTTATGCCGTAGTCGCCAATTATAGAGCAGATAGTAGTTATAATGGAAAAGATATAGAGGCGATTAATTTATTAAGAGGTAATAAACATACCGCATTAAATGAAGCAGAAACAATCATTCAAATGATGGAACAAGGTGGCGCACAAATGATTTACCATGGGATGACCGAATCGGATGTAAAAGCCATCATGCAATATCCTTTTAATATGTTCGCAAGTGATGCAGGCATTGCAATGAAAGGCTATGGTAAGCCACATCCAAGAGTATATGGCACCAATTCACGTGTATTAGGAAGATACGTTAGAACAATGGGCATATTGAGTTTAGAAGAAGCCATTAGAAGGATGACCTCCCTACCTGCAAGTAAATTCAATATTGCAAAGAGAGGTATTTTGCAAGAAGGTTATTATGCAGACATCGTTGTGTTTGATGCAGATGAGGTTTCTGACATGGCAACTTTCGAAGATTCCCATCAATATGCAAAAGGATTTAAATACATCTGGGTAAATGGTGTGTTGAGTATAGATCAGGCGGTTCAATTGCCTGTAAAAAAGGGTATTTCAATTAGAAAATCATTATAAATAGTTGAAAATATGTTAATTTATTATTTAAATAATTGATTAACAATTAAATAGATAATAATAAAAAATATCATTAAAAATTTCAAAAAAAGATCTAACCTATTGAATATGAATGTTTTTAAATAAAATCAATGCTATAACATTAATAAATCATAGGCCTATTTTAACAAAATTTTTTTGAGTTTAACAAACAATTATTATAAATTCATGTTATTACTAACGGCTGTTATAAATACGTTCACCAAATCTCCACAATATGGATTCTCTATTTTTATTAGACGCTATGACAACGATTGCTAAAACGGACTACGTTTCGTTTACTTTCTTTGTAGGCACAATGGCTATGATGGCCGCTTCGGTTTTTTTCTTTTTTGAATTGAGCAACACAAGTCAAGAGTGGCGCACTTCGGTATTAGTATCGGGTTTGATCACTTTTATTGCTGCAGTTCACTACTACTACATGCGTAGTTATTATGCTGAAACGCATGATTCTCCAACCTTCTTCCGTTACGTAGATTGGTTGTTAACTGTGCCTTTGATGTGTGTTGAGTTCTACTTGATCACAAAAAAAGCTGGTGGTACAACAAGTTTATTATGGAAAATGATCTTGGCTTCTGTTGTAATGTTGGTAACAGGTTACATGGGCGAAGCTGGATTAGGTAATGCTACAGTTTGGGGTACAGTAAGTGCGCTTGCTTACTTCTACATTGTGTATGAAGTATGGATGGGCGATGTTAAGAAATTAACTACAAGCGCTGGTCCTGCTGTTGCTGCTGCTAACAAAGCATTAGGTTGGTTCATTTTAGTTGGTTGGGCTATCTATCCATTAGGATATTTAATCGGAACTGCTGATGGACAATGGTATGCAGGATTTGCAAATATCGGCTTGGATATGAACATTATCTACAACATCGGTGATGCTGTAAATAAAATCGGATTCGGTCTTGTTATATATGCATTGAGCAGAAAAGCTGCTTAATTCATCCTATCTTTAAGGGGCGAGTGCATAACTCGCCCCTTTTTTTATGCCTACCATATGCAGATAAAGCTCAGACAAATACTTTTGATCATCGGATTCGGTTTAGCCTTGTTACATGCTTATTTCCCATTAACAACGACCCAGCAATTAGGGGTCTTATTTGTTACCTTGTTTACATTGGGCATCCCCCACGGCGCTTTAGATTTTTATATTGACCAAAAAATTAATATAGGGGCAGATAAAAACCACAAATTTGTGTTTTTATTCAAATACCTATTGAATATGTTGGTCTATGGATTGGTATGGTACTTTTTGCCAACCATCGCCATCCTGATATTCATTGGATTAACCGCATTCCATTTTGGGGAAATAGACTGGTTGGGGAAGAGCTATAACGGGATTCATAAATTATGTTATAGTATTTTAGGCCTTAGCTGGATCTTGTTTCTACTCAGTAAAAATATCCATACAGCAATTGATGTATTTGTATTATTAGGACAATCCAAAATGCAGGCAAACGAGTATATCCATTATGCAAATATCGTATTGCCCATTTCTCAAGCAACACTTGTAGGGATTCATATCATTTTATTCTTTGCCCATAAATATTTTTTTTCTGACACCAAGCAATTCTTTTTCGCAGTCATGCAAATTGGGTGCTTAACGATTTTAAATATGTTATTGCCCCTCTGGTTGTGTTTTAGTTTTTATTTTGGACTATGGCATTCTATTTTGTCTTTCGATAAAATAAGACAAGAATTTGAAATGGATAACAGTATACTTGGATGGAAAAAATTATTAACCAAGGCTGTACCCTATGCAGTCGTAGCTTGGACGGGTATTATTGTATTTATTTATTTTTCATTAGAGACTTGGAGTATCAAAGAAGTCTTGCCGCTATTATTTATTGGCATTGCAGTACTTGCCCTGCCTCACTTACAGGTGTTTACTAAAATTAAATTGGATAAGTCTAAATAGTTGGACCAAATGTTGTAATAACTATTTTGGTGTTGTCAAAAAAGAGGCAAATTGCTTTTGCCAAATCAAATAACCTTTAGAATTCATGTGTAATTTATCGGCTATAAAAATATCTTTGAACACTTCTTTATTTTCATCCAGCATTGCAGTATGTACATCCAAATATTGCATATTTTTTTGTGTAGCAATATACCCTTCAATTAATTTATTTGCAGCGATGAATTTTGACTCTAAATGCCATCTGGCAACACTTGGTTTTAAGGAAACAAAAACGATTTTGGTGGCCCTTGGTAATTTTTTTAATAAAATGGTATGCAAGGTTTTAAATCTTAATAATACAGTTGCAGGACTAACTGTATCTACATCTGCCATATCATTTTCGCCACAGTATATAAAAACTTGACTAGGCTGGTACTTTACAATAGCTTCATCTACGTAATTAATTAAATCAACTAAGGTCGCTCCACCAAATCCTCTATTGATAATAGGATAACCTGGAAAATACATTGCAACATCTTTCCATTTTGTGAACGAGGAGCTTCCAGCAAATACAATCTGCCCCTTAGGAGGCATGACTATGCTATCCGATTTTTGAAATTGTAAGATTTCTTGTTTAAAAGGCTGTGCATAAAGGGTTGAATTGGACTGACCAATACTAAAAACAAAGCATACAATACCTAGACTTTTTAAGAAGGGTTTATGAGGATGCTTCATGGTCTACTATTTATTGGTAATCAGATTCATTGTAATCATCTTCTTCGCCAAAACTGCCCAAGTTCATCATACTGCCCATTAAATCATTAAATTCAATTTTACCATCAATCATTTTTTTATTAATCAATGAAAATGCAGCAAGGCCATGCAATACAAATTCCATTAATAAAGCGCTTTCTTTTTCATTGGCTTGAGGATAGTATTTTTTTACCAACCCAAATAAGCCATCCACCTTATATAATGTAACTACTTTATCTGTATCCTTCATGTCTAATAGTAGATTCAAATGATTGCCACCGTCAAACCAAGTAGTAATGGCTTTGTAAGGATTGTCTAGCGCCTTTTCCTCTCCCTTTTTATTGATCATTTTTTTCTTCTTCAACAATTCTGGATTAGGGAAGTATTCAATAAACTGAGTACGAATGGACTTGTTTAATAAGTTTAAAGCAACTTCATATGGACCTTCTTGCTCACCCTCATAAACCAATTCAATCTTTCCAGTAATAGAAGGAATGATCCCCATTAAATCACTGATCCAAACATAAGTATGTTTTTCGTTGTGGATTATCGCACGGCGTTCGGCTGAACTAATGGCATTTTCAAATGCTGCAATGGTTAAACGTGCACTCACCCCACTTTTCTTATCTACAAACTCATTGGATCTTGCTTCAAAAGATACTTGTTCAATCAATCGCTTGATTAAATCACTGATATCCACTCTTTGTTTTTGCACTTCTAAGATGTCCGCTTCTTGTTCCGTAATCGCCAAAGAAGTTTCTAAGGATTTTGGATAGTGTGTTAATATTTGACTTTCAATTCTGTCTTTTAGTGGCGTAACGATGCTGCCTCTGTTGGTGTAATCTTCTGGATTCGCTGTAAAGACAAATAAAATATCCAATGGCATACGCAATTTAAAACCGCGTATTTGAATATCGCCTTCTTGTAAGATATTAAATAAAGACACCTGGATTCTTGCTTGTAAATCTGGTAATT